>JAABUR0100001570.1_pt1 | contig 40117 bp, 40 predicted proteins | sample 5560091 | NCBI WGS metagenome assembly JAABUR01 (sample SAMN10711879, study PRJNA513375) | rock metagenome | isolation source: Antarctica rocks | place: Antarctica: Victoria Land, University Valley sud | reverse complement strand
AGGTCGTCGCTCAGCTCGCCCCGGTACACGGGAACGGCCCAGCCGGTCAGGTTCACGTGCAGGTCCTCCCCCACCTCCACCTCGAGCTCGCCTCCGTCCAAGCAGACGGTGACCGGGGAGTCGCCTCCGCCGAGCACGTAGCTCACGGCGGCACCGGTGGCGCCGGTGCCCGAGGAGAGCGTCTCCCCCACCCCGCGCTCGAAGATCCGCGCGCGGATCACCCCGGGCTCGAGCTCCGCCCACCACGAGACGTTCGTGCGCCGGGGGAAGAGCTCATGGCGCTCGAGGGCCGGCCCGAGCGCGGGGATATCGAGCGCCGCGAGCGCTTCGGGATCGGGCACGGCGATCGCGCACTGCGGGTTGCCCACGGAGACGTGCTGAAAGCGCCACTCGCGTCCGGAGGCCTCGAGGCGCCCGGCGCCGTCCTCCTCGCCGGAGGGGAAGTCGCGCGAGCGGAGCTTCGCGCGCCCCATGTCCACCGTGCAGGTGGTCTGGCTCGTGATCCGCGGCCGGATCTCGCCGGCGGCGGTCTGGATCGAGAACGTGTCGGCCGACGTCCATCCGCGCCGCCGCAGGTACATGATCGCCTCCCGGGCGCCGTTGCCCGAGAGCTCGGCCTCCGAGCCGTCGGGGTTGAAGATGCGCAGCCGGGCCACGAAGCCCGGCTCCTCGCTCGGCTCGAGCAGGAGGACGCCGTCGGCGTCGATCCCGAAGTGGCGCGCGCACAGGCGCCGCACCCGCGGCGGCGTGAGCGCGAAGGGCAGATCGGCCGCCTCGAGGATGAGGTAGTCGTTGCCGAGGGCCTGCCACTTCTCGAACTTCACGCCGCGGTCTCCTCTCGCTTTGGTTGACGGGGCGCGGAGGCGGCGCGGGAGGATAGGCGCTCACCGCGCGCGGAGGATCTCGCCCGCCACGGCGTCGGGCTCGCGCCCCGTCACGTCGATGAGCCGGACCCCGGCGAGCTTGCGCATCCAGGTGAGCTGGCGGCGCGCGTAGTTGCGGGTACGGCGCTTCATGGCGTCGAGGTCGCCGCGCAGGAGCTCGTCGAACCCGAGCGCCTGGCGGGCGGTGGCCGAAGCGCCCGCGGCGTGCGCGCGGCGCACCTCGGCCGCCGCGCCGGCGGCGACCATCGCCTCCACGCGCTCCTCGATCCGTGCGTAGAGGGCCTCGCGCTCCATGCTCAGGCCGGCGAGGAGGGTCGGGTGGCGGGTCTCGGCGCTCCAGAGCTCCGAGGGCCCGGCCGGCGGCTCGAGCTCTCCCGCCTCGAGCAGCTCGAGCGCGCGAACGATCCGCTGCCGGTCGCCCGGGTCGATCCCCTCGGCCGCCCACGGCGCCCGCGCGGCGAGCTCGGCGTGGAGCGCGGGCGCGCCGCGGCGGGCGAGCTCCGCGCTCCAGCGCTCGCGCGCCCCCGCGGGCGGCGGAGGTCGAAGCGTCAGCTCGGTGAGGGCGGCCCGGAGGTAGAGGCCGGTGCCGCCGACCACGAGCGGCCGGCGCCCGTCTGCGAGCAGCCCGTCGATCTCGGCGTGAGCCAGGCGCGCGTACTCCCCCACGCTGAAGCTCGCGTCGAGCGGAAGGAAGGAGATCAGGCGGTGCTCGAGCCGGGCGCGCTCGGCCGGACCGGCGGCACCGGTCAGGAGCTCGAGCCCCTCGTAGACCTGAAGGGCGTCGGCGGAGACCGCCACGGGGTCCTCGCCGCGCTCGCGCAGCGCGTCGGCCAGGGCGAGCGCCACGGCCGTCTTGCCGACTCCGGTCGGTCCGAACAGCGCGATCACGGCGGGCGGGGGCACGCCCCGAGTATCGTGACCCGCGTGAGCGTGCGGATCGGCACCGGGATCTCGCTGCACTCCGATGCCCGCGTCGGGGCGGTGGAGGCGGCGATGGCCGCTCGCGCCGGACTGGAGGGCGAGGAGGCCGACCTCGCCATCGTCTTTGCCTCGGGCTCGCATCTCGCCGCGCCGGAGGTCGCGCTCGAGGGCGTGTATGAGGCGCTCGATCCCGGCGAGCTCATCGGCTGCGGCGCAGGCGGGGTCCTCGGCGACGGACGCGAGATCGAGGACGGCACCGCCGTCGCGGTCTGGGCGGCCGCGCTCGGAGAGGGCGTGGCCACGACCTTCCACGCCGAGGTCGAGCCGATCGACGAGGGTCTGGCCGTCTCCGGGCTGCCCGACCTGAGCGGCGCGGCCGGCGCGATCCTTCTGCCCGACCCCTTCTCCTTCCCTACGGACGTGCTTCTCCGCGACCTCGCCGAGCGGGCGCCGGGCGTCCCGATCCTCGGGGGGCTGGCCAGCGCCCGCACGCGCGAGGGCGCCAGCGCGCTCTTTCGCGGCGATGCGGTTGCCCAGCAGGGCGCGGTCGGCGTGCGCCTCGACGACGTCGAGCTCCTCCCCTGCGTCTCGCAGGGAGCGGCACCGCTCGGTCCGGAGATGACGATCACCGCCGCCGAGGGCACCGTGATCCACGAGCTCGCGGGCAAGCCCGCGCTCGTGCGCCTGCGCGACGTGGTGGAGAGCCTCGGAGAACGCGAGCGCGGGCTCGTGGGCGGCGGGCTCCTGCTCGGGCTCGTGGTCGAGGCCGACAAGCCGGAGTACGTGCAGGGCGACTTCCTCGTGCGCGGGCTGGCCGGCGTGGACCCCGAAGCGGGGACCGTGTCGGTGGGCGCGGCCGTCCGCCCCGGTCAGGTCGTGCGCCTGCACGCGCGCGACGCCGCCTCGGCCGATCGTGACCTGCACGACGCCCTCGAGCTCCGTCTGCGGGCGCTCGGGGGCCGCCCGCCCGCGGGCGCGCTCGTGTTCTCGTGCAACGGGCGCGGGCGGGGGATGTTCGGCATCTCCGACCACGACGCGGAGGCGCTCGAGCGCGACCTCGGGGGAGCGCCGGCCGCCGGCTTCTTCGCCGCCGGGGAGATCGGTCCGGTGGGCGGCGAGAGCTTCCTGCACGGCTTCACCGCGACGGTGGCCATCTTCCCCTCATGACTTCGGTCTCCGGCGCGCGCGCCCTCGTGACGGGGGCCACGGGCGGCCTCGGCCACGCGATCGCGCGTGCCCTTGCCGCCCGCGGAGCGCACGTCACCCTGAGCGGCCGCCGCGCCGAGGTGCTCGAACCGCTGGCCGCCGAGCTGGGCGGAGCGGCGCTGGCCGCCGATCTCTCCGACCGCGCGGGGCTGGAGCGGCTCGTGAGCGAGGCCGGCGAGGTCGACATGCTGATCGCCAACGCCGCCCTGCCGGCCAGCGGCGAACTCGGGGAGTTCTCCCCGGAGGAGATCGACCGCTCGCTGGAGGTCAACCTGCGCGCGCCGATCGTGCTCGCGCGGCTGCTCGTGCCCGCGATGGTGGAGCGCCGCCGCGGCCACGTGGTCTTCATCTCCTCGCTCAACGGCAAGGCGGCGAGCGCGCGCGCGTCGCTCTACTCCGCCTCGAAGTTCGGCCTGCGCGGCTTTGCCTTGGGCCTGCGCGACGAGCTGCGCCCGAGCGGAGTCGGGGTCTCGGCGGTGTTTCCCGGCTTCATCCGCGAGGCGGGCATGTTCGCCGACACGGGTGTGAGGCTGCCGCGCGGGGTGGGAACACGCTCGCCCGCGGACGTCGGCACTGCGGTGCTCCGGGCGATCGAGGAGGACCGCGCCGAGATCGACGTCGCGCCGCTCGGCCTGCGCCTCGGCGCCGCTTTCGCCGGTCTCGCCCCCGAGCTCGCGGCGGGGATGAGTCGCCGGCTGGGCTCTGATCGGGTCTCAGCCGAGATGGTGGAGGCTCAGCGCGGCAAGCGCTCCTAGAAGACTGATTCCGCGATCCCGCGGGTGGATGGTGCTACCCCCGGGTAGCCGTGGCGCTACCCGCGTCTTCCTTGACTCGCTTGATCGGCGCCGGCCGGGCTGCGTGCGTTGGCGTTCGATCCCCGCTCGTCCTCCGCGGCGACCGCCGCCATCACCGTGAGGATCTCGTCGGCGAGCTTTGGGCCCTCGGTGGCGACCATGGGAGTCGCCGCTATCCGTACCACCACATCGTCGCCGTCGACCTCTTCGAGCACGATGTGCGGCTCGCTGCGGGTGGCGACGGAGATCGCTTCTTGGAGCAGCGCCTGCACGTCGGTGGGCTTGACTCCGGCCGGGAGCCGCGCGCGCAGGTTGACGGCGTCGGGCTCGCGCAGCGGCATGACGGCGGCGCTCAGCACCACCGAGTTCGGTACGAGGATCAGATCATCGCCCGTGGCGAGCGTCGTGTAGAGCAACCCGAGCGAGCTCACGATTCCCTCGACCTGGCCGCCGAGCCCGCCGCCCTGGAAGCGCACCCGCTCCCCCACCCGGAACGGCCGCGCGCTGAGGAGCACCGTGCCCGCGATGAGGTTGCCCAGAGTCTGCTGGGCGGCGAGGCCGAAGATCACTGCGGTGAACGCACCGCCGACGAGCAGCGTCTGGGGCTGCACTCCCGCGATGCGCGAGGCAACCGCGAGCGCGAGCACCACCGTGCCCAGCCGGATCAGGAAGCCCACCGTGCCGGCGGTGCCCGGGTCGAGGCGGCGAAAGAGGGCCGGCCCGACCGCCCGCCCGACGTCGCGCGCGAACGCCCAGCCCAGGATCACGAGCGCGACCACGGTGACGATGCGCACGGGCAGATCGGCACCGAAGAGGTGGCGCCGGAAGTGGTAGGCGACGAGGACCCCGACGAGCAGGGGCAGCAGGACGAGCGCCTCGGTGCGGGCGCGGCGCGCCGCCTCGTAGGTGAGCTGCCGGGCGAGCCCGGCCTGCTCCCAGGCGTGGCTCTTGGTCTGGAAGACCCCCTCCTTCGACACATCGGCACTGCGTTGGAACGGCAATCGCATGAGGAGCGGCTCAGCCTCTCTTCGGGTTTCGGGGCTCTCTACCTATCACCACGAGCCCAAGGCCGTTTCGGCGGCGTCTCAGTGCGAATGCTCACACGGCCGGCGGCGGTGCGTATACAGCGCCCGCGCGCGCCACCAGCTTCTCCTCCCCCATCAGCGTCTGGCTCGTCGCCGAGCCGATCTCCACGTGGACGAGCTCCCCCGGCGCGGCGAGGCCGGTGAAGTTCACCGCCTTGTTGTGCCGCGAGCGGCCGCGCAGTCGCGTTGGGTCGGTGCGCGAAGGACCCTCCACGAGCACCTCGAGCGTGCGCCCGACGAAGCGCTGAGCGCGTTCGGCAGCGCGGCGCTGGACCACCTCGAGGAGTCGCTCCATCCGCTCCACCTTGACGGGGTGGGGGACGGGGTCGCCGAGGCTCGCGGCCTCCGTTCCCCTGCGGGGAGAGAAGACGAAGGTGAACGCGCCGTCATAGCCCACCTCCTCGGCGACCTCAAGGGTCTCGGCGAAGTCCTCCTCGGTCTCTCCGGGGAAGCCGACGATGATGTCGGTGGTCAGGGCGCAGTCGGGCACGTGCTCGCGGATGAGCGCGACGCGGTCGAGGTAGCGCCGGCGGTCGTAGGTGCGCCGCATCGCCTTGAGGATCCGGGAGGAACCCGCCTGCAGCGGCAGGTGGATGTGCTCGCACAGGCTCGGGAGCTCGGCGTGGGCGCGAATCACGTCCTCACGCATGTCCTTGGGGTGCGGGCTCGTGTAGCGGACGCGGTCGATGCCCTCCACCGCGTCGATGCGCGCGAGCAGCTCGGCGAAGCTCACGCGATCCGGCGCGAGGAGGTCACGACCATAGGAGTTGACGTTCTGCCCGAGCAGGGTCACCTCGCGCACACCGTCTCGGGCGAGGCGCTCGACCTCGGAGACCAGCTCCGCGGCGGGCCGCGAGACCTCCCGTCCCCGCGTGGAGGGAACGATGCAGTAGGAGCAGCGGCAGTTGCAGCCCACGCTGATCTGCACCCAGCCCTGGAACTCGCGCGTGCGCTTCTCGGGCAGGTGGCCGGTGAAGCCCTCCCACTCGAAGAACCCCTGCGCGGTGAGCGAGTCGCTGGTGAGGAACTCGGCGAGCTTGTGCACCTGACCGGGACCGAAGGCCACGTCGACGAACGGAAAGCGCGTGAAGACCTCCTCCTTGACCGACTGCGCCCAGCAACCGCCCACGCCGATCACCCGCTCGGGTCGCTCGGCCTTCAACCGCTTGGCATGGCCGAGGTGCGCGACGAAGCGCGTGTCGGCCGACTCGCGGATCGAGCAGGTGTTGAAGAGGATGAGATCGGCCTCGTCGGGACTCGGCGCCTCGGCGTAGCCCAGCGACTCGAGCATGCCCTTCATCCGCTCGGAGTCGTGCTCGTTCATCTGGCACCCGAAGGTGGTGACGTGGTAGCGGGGCACGGAGGCCAGGCTACCGTCGCAACGCGCTCAGCCGGCGGTTACGCGTACCCGAGGCCAGCTCGTGTTCGCGTAGCCCTGGAAGTTCCACGCCGCGGCCGCGTCGGCGGGCTCCTGGAGGGTTCCAAGCTCGTCGCGCGCACGCGCGACGAGCTCGTGCGGACCCGCGGCCAGGTCGACCTGAGCCTCCCAGCGCCGCCACGCCCACGGACCCTGGTCCTCGCGCAGCGTGGCCGGCGTCCAGCTCTCTCCCCCGTCGGCGGAGATCTCGACGGCGGCGATCCGACGTGGGCCCGCGACGGTGGCGTAGCCCGTGAGCCGGAGCGCTCCCGCCGCGACGCTCGCCCCGTCGGCGGGAGTGCACATCGCCGCCGCGAGCTCGAGCGGACCGAGCGTCTCCCCGCCGTCGGGATCGGCGCTCTCCGCGGTCACCTCGGGCGGGTAGCGCTTGTAGGTGCGACGCTGGAAGTGGCTCTCCGAGGGCTCGACCTGGACGCGCACCTCGCTCACCCACTTGACGCTCCGCGCCCCGATGTAGCCGGGTACGAGCGCACGTAGCGGTCCGCCGTGCCGGGCGGGAAGCGGCGCGCCGCCCATCTCATAGGCGAGGAGCACCTCGCCGCCCAGCGCCTTGGCGAGCGGGATCGAGCCGCCGAAGGGCTCGTCGTCGGCCTCCGGGGAGCGATCGAGGCCCGTGAAGGCCACGTGCATGTCGCTCTGCTCCCGCACTCCGGCGGCGCGAAGCACGTCGGCGAGGGAGACGCCGCTCCAGCGGGCGGTTCCCGCGGTCCCCGGACCCCAGGGGATCTCGCCGGGAATCTCCTTCACGGCGATGAGCTGGTCGCGGCGGTTGCCGGCGCACTCGAGCGTCACGGTGAGCTCGCGCGCAGCGAAGCGCTCGCGCAGCTCCTCCACGCCGAGCTCGAGCGGCTCGGAGACGGCTCCGGTGATGCGCACGCGATGCCCGGCCGGGTCCACCTCCGGGAGGGCGCCGTGCCCGCGGACGTAGAAGAGCTCGTTCGGCGTGAGCGCCGACTCGGCGAGAACCGGCGGCGGAGACTCCGCGTTGAAGGGATCCTCCTGGTGGACGAGGAGGCCACGGTCCGTGTCGTCGAAGGCGGGCACGCCCGGAGCCTATCCCGCCGTGAGCGGCCAAGCCGGCGGATATTCTCAGGACGCGATGGCCTCGCCCTCGGACACCGAGCCGCCCGGCGGCGGACGCTTCGACGAGGGCGGCGATGCGACCCGGCGCACCCGGCTGGCCAACGAGCGGACCTATCTGGCGTGGTGGCGAACGGGCCTCACCGCGTTTGCGGTCGCGCTGGCCACGGGAAAGATCGTCCCCGCCTTCGGTCAGGTCACGCGCTGGCCCTACGTGGCGATCGGCGCCGGCTTCGCCCTGCTCGGCGTGGGGTGCGTCGCCTATGCGTACCTGCGCCAGCGCGCCGTGGACGCAGCGCTCGCTCGGGGCGAGTTCGCCGCGCCCGACAGCCGGTTCGTCGGAGCGCTGAGCGCGGCGGGCGCTGTCCTGGGCGTCGCGCTCGTGGCGGTGCTGGTGCTCGACACCTGAGCGGACCCGTCCGCAAACGAACGCACGTTTCGGTCAGCTCGTCCGGCCGCTCCGCGCCGCGAGGCCGCGGTCACTCCTCGCGGCGATAGGCGCGGATCGCGTCGCCCGCGACCTCGAGGTCGTAGCCCTTGCGCGCGAGCACGCCCAGCGCCCGACGATGGGCGCCGGCATCGACCGGCGGGGAGGGAAACCGGCGCCGGAGCACGCCGAGCGCCGCCTCGAGCTCGCCTTGAGGCGTCTCCTCGGTGAGGGCCGCGGCGATCAGCTCGCGCCCGACGCCCAGAGCGAGGAGCCGGCGCTCGATGCGGGCGCCCCCCCACTGCTCGAGGAGCCGCCTGTCCTCGGCGAACCTTTGCGCGAAGCGGGCATCGTCGAGATAGCCCTGCTCGGCGAGCTCCTCCACGGCGCGATCGATCGTCTCCGGTGAGACATCCTTGCCCTGCAGATGCAGGCGCACCTCGGCCACCGTCCGCTCGCGCCGGTTGAGCAGCCGCCACGCGAGCGCGAGTGCGCGGTCGAGCCGCGCGGTGTCGGAGGCGCCCTCGACGCTCAGGCGGCCTTCTCCCCGGCCAGGGCGGCCACGCGCGTCTCGTCGCCCGAGCCGTTGCCATCCGCTCCTTCCTCCGCGGGCTCGGGGTGCTCGATCTCCTGCACGAGGTCCTGGTTGAGGCCCAGGGCGTCGTAGATCTTGCCGGAGATCTCCGACGCCACGTCCTCGTGCTCTTCGAGGTAGGCCTTCGCGTTGCCCCGGCCCTGGCCGAGCCGCTCGTTGCCGTAGGAGAAGAACGAGCCCGACTTCGTGATGACGTTGTGCTCGATTCCCAGGTCGACGAGGCAGCCCGAGGTGGAGATCCCCCGGCCGAACTCGATGTCGAACTCGGCCTGGCGAAACGGCGCGGCGACCTTGTTCTTGACGACCTTCACGCGGACCCGGTTGCCGACGGCCTCCGTGCCCTCCTTGAGCGTCTCGATGCGGCGGATGTCGAGGCGCTGAGAGGAGTAGAACTTGAGCGCGCGGCCGCCGGGCTGGGTCTCGGGCGAACCGAACATCACGCCCACCTTCTCCCGGATCTGGTTGACGAAGACGCAGAGGGTCTGGGTCCGGTTGAGGTTGGCGGTGAGCTTGCGCATCGCCTGGCTCATCATGCGTGCCTGCACGCCGACCGTCTGGTCGCCCATCTGGCCCTCGAGCTCGGCGCGCGGCGTGAGTGCGGCGACGGAGTCCACCGCAACCACGTCGACGGCGCCCGAGCGCACGAGCATGTCCGCGATCTCGAGCGCCTGCTCGCCGTAGTCCGGCTGGGATACGAGCAGCTCGTCGATGTCGACCCCGATCCTCTGGGCGTAGAGTGGGTCCATCGCGTGCTCGGCGTCGATGAATGCGCACACGCCGCCGAGCTTCTGGGCCTCGGCGAGGATGTGGTAGACGAGCGTGGTCTTGCCCGAGGACTCGGGGCCGAAGACCTCGATGATGCGTCCCCGCGGGACGCCGCCGATCCCGAGGGCGAGATCGAGGGAGAGCGCCCCGGTGGGGATCGCTCCGACCTTGACCTGCGCGCCCTCGTCGCCCATGCGCATGACCGTGCCCTGGCCGAACTGGCGCTCGATCTGGGTGAGCGCCCCCTGGAGGGCCGTATCGCGGGCCTTGGCGGCCTTCTCGTCATTGGTCATGCTGGATTCGCTCCTCTGGCAGTCAAGTCTGGGACGGGCACGGTACGCCCGCCCCCGGACGGAAACGGACCTTAGGCCGAGCTCGGGCAACGGCGCTACGCGCATTCGTCACGAAAGGCGCACGCAAGTGCGCCAAGTCGGCCCGCGTCAGGAGGAGCGCTTCGTTCCCCCGAGGATCCCGAGCCGCATCGACCGCGTCGTGTAGGCGAGCGGAATGCGGATCAGGCTGAAGGCGAAGGCGCGGTCGGGGTTCTGCGGGCCGAGCAGGAACCGGCGCGCCTCCCCATCGCGCGCGAGGCGCGCGAGCGCGCGCCGCCCCACGACGGCCCACGTGCGGCGGACCTCGCCCGATACGTCCTCCCAGCTCTCGACGGCCAGCCCCGCCGCGGCCATGAGGTCGCGGTACTCGTGGGCCGAGGCCAGGGAGGGGAGGCGCCCCTCGCGGCAGATCGGCTCGAGCAGCAGCCGTTCCTCCCACGCCGAGGGGTGCTCGGCGGCCAGCCAATCGCAGACCACGAGCCGCCCACCGGGCCGCAGCACCCGCGCGCACTCGGCGAAGGCGCGCGCCTTGTCGGTCATGTGGGAGAGGCTCTCGATCGCGACGACGACGTCGCAGGACTCGGGAGCCAGGCCGTTCTCGAGCCAGTCGCGCAGGAGGTAGGTCGGGCCCCCGCCGCGCGCACGGGCCTCCTGCCACTGCGCGCGAGAGACGGTGAGCGCGGTGACCTCGGCGCCCTGCTCGCGAGCCAGGACCCGCGCCGTACCCCCGTAGCCGCAGCCGACGTCGCACACCGCCGTACCCGGCCGCACCCCGGCCCGGGCGATGACCCGGTCGAGCAGCGCCCGGGTCGCGCGCTCCGGGCTCGTGCGCACGCCGCCCGCCCAGAGCCCGTGGTGCACGTGCTCGCCCCAGAGCTCGCGATAGAAGCGGTCGAGGACGTCGTAGTGGGCCGCGACCGAGCGTGGGTCGTGATCGCCGCGGGGGAGGATCACACCGGAACGGGCGTCACGCCTCGCCCCGCAGCAGCCGGCGCAAGAGGTGCAGCGCGACCACGCCGGTGCGCTCGCGCACGTCGGCGCGTCCACCCGGCAGGTTGACCGAGCGGGTGATCCGGCCGCCGCCATGGTCGGCCACCGAGACGCACACGAGCCCCACCGGCTTGGCCTCGGTGCCGCCGCCCGGGCCGGCCACGCCGGTGATCCCGACGCCCACCTCCGCGCCGAGGCGCTTCATCGCCCCGTCGGCCAGGGCCTCGGCGGCCTCGGGGGAGACCGCGCCCACACGCTCGATCAGCGCCGGATCGACGCCGGCGAGCTCGGTCTTGGCCGCATTCGAGTAGACGACGAGGCCGCCGAGCACGTAGGCCGAGGAGCCCTCCCGCTCGGTCAGGCGGGCGGCGAGGAGCCCTCCCGTGCAGCTCTCGGCGGTGGCGATCGTGCGGGTCTGCAGGAGCTCGGCGACCTGGTCGTCGATCGTCGCGCCGTCGCGCGAGAAGAGCGTGTCGGCGTGGCGCTCGGCGATCACCTCCGCGAAGGCCGCGTAGGCCTCCTCTCCGCCGGGTTCGTAGCGGGTGGCGATCTCGATCTCGCCCCGGCGCAGGCAGGTGGTGATCTCGAGCGGCGCGAGATCGAGCCCGGCGGTCTCGGCCTCGCGCAGCGTGAGGGCGATCTCGGACTCGGGGATCCCGAACAGGCGCATGATCTGAAACCGGTAGTCCGTCGCGCCCGGGATCGCCGCGGCGAAGGCCTTGGTCTCGCTCGCCGTCCGCCACATGGGCTGGAGCTCGCGCGGGGGGCCGGGCAGGACCACCACGGTCGGACCCGCGCCGACCCCGTCGGCGGGGGGAACCACGAGCCCCGGCGCCGTCCCGACCGGCTCGAGGATCGTCGCGCCGCGGGGGATCACCGCCTGCTTGCGGTTGCTCTCCCGGATCGCCTGCGGGTCGAGGTGGGGCCAGCGGGCCATGAGCGGGCGCAGGATCTCGGCGATCCGCTCCTCGAGGAGCTCGTCGAGCACCATCTCCCGGCCGCAGAACGCGCCCACCACCTCCGCGGTGAGGTCGTCGGCGGTCGGCCCGAGCCCGCCGCTCGTGACCGCGAGCTCGACCCCCTCCTCGGCCAGGAAGCGCAGGGCGGCGGCCATGTCCTCGCGCCGATCTCCGACCACGATCAGGTGCGCGAGGTCGATTCCGCGCTCGCGCAGTCGCTCGGAGAGCCACGGGCCGTTGCGGTCGGAGATGATCCCGCTCAGGACCTCGGTGCCGGTGATGACGATGCCGGCGCGCGCGCTCATGCGCAGCGGGGGGAGCGCGCCGTGGGTCGCGGACCGGCCGAGGTGATCGTGTAGTTGGCGGCGGTGGGAGTCGCCGGCACCGCGACCGTCCGGCCGTTGACCTTGAGCTTCACCGCGCTGTTGCCGATCCGCACGAGGAAGCGCGAACGGGTGAAGACGGGCGACGGCTGTCCCGGGTTGAGCGTGCGCCCGGGGATCAACGTGCGCCCCGCTCCGTCGGCGAGGCAGACGTAGACGGGAGCGCTGGGCAGGAGCTGCAGGCGCACGGTGCGCGCCCGCGGCGCCGCTCGAGGACGGCGGGCATGGTGGCCGCGCGCGGCGGCCGGCCCCCGCGTGCTCGGAGCGGGCGAGGAGCTGTTGCCGCCACTCCCCCACGCGCCGAGTCCGTAGAGCGCGCCGAGCAGGGCGAGCACCACGAGTCCGACCACCACCACCCGAGGCGAGACGGCGGGCCCGCCGCGCCCGCCGCGCTCGCGGCCGGGACGGATCGGCGGCAGCTCGGCCTCCGAGGGCGACTCGTTGCGCCGCTTGTACTCCTCGATCAGCAGCCGGCCGTCGAGCCCGAGGTAGTCGGCGTACGTGCGCAGGAAGCTCTTGACGTAAGTGGGCCCGGGAAGCGAGCCCCACTCCTCGTTCTCCAGCGCCCGCAGGTACTTCGCCCGGATCTTCGTCGCCAACTCGACGTCGGTGATGTCGATCTTGGCGCGCATTCGCGCCTCGCGCAGGGTCGCGCCCACCTCGGCCATGAGACGCACACGCTACCTGTCCGCGGCCGGTGGGTCAGGCGTCCTCGTGCTCTTCCCCTCCGCCGGAGGCCACGCTCGCCTCCGCGCCGACGCGCGGGGTCGCTCCGCTCTGAGCCAGGGCGGCGAGGATCCGCGGCAGGTCGGCCTCCGTGACGAGCACCTGGCGCGGCTTCGAGCCCTCGTAGCCCGAGATCACCCCGCGGCGCTCGAGCATGTCGATGAGCCGCCCGGCACGGGTGTAGCCGAGGCGCAGGCGCCGCTGGAGCATGGAGGTCGAGGCGGTCTGCATCTGGGCCACGAGCCCGATCGCCTCCCCGAGCAGCGGGTCCTCGTCGGGGTCGAAACCCTCCTCGTCCTCCCCGCCGGCGCCGGGCTCCTCGAGAACCTCCTCGAGCAGCTCCTCCTGGAACTCGGGCTCCCCCTGGCGCCGCCACCAGTCGGTCACCGCGGCGACCTGCTCCTCGTCGACGTAAGCCCCCTGGATGCGCTGCAGGCGAGAGGAGCCCACGGGAGCGAAGAGCAGATCCCCCTGGCCGAGCAGGCTCTCTGCCCCGTTCTGGTCGAGGATCACGCGGGAGTCGGTCTGGGAGGAGACCGCGAAGGCGATCCGCGAGGGGACGTTGGCCTTGATCAGCCCGGTGATCACCGTCACCCGCGGCGACTGGGTGGCGAGCACGAGGTGCATTCCCACCGCGCGCGCCTTCTGGGCGAGGCGCACGATCGAGTCCTCCACGTCGGCGGGCGCGACCATCATCAGGTCCGCGAGCTCGTCGATCACGCACAGGATGTAGGGCAGCGGCGGCTCGCCCCGGCTCGCACGCACCTTGTTGAGCTCGGGCAGCGAGCGCGTGCGCGCCAGCGACATCATCCCGTAGCGCTCCTCCATCTCCTTGACGAGGTTCTGCAGCGCGTTGGCGGCCATCCGCGGGCTCGTGATGACCGGAGTGAGCAGGTGCGGGATCGAGTCGTAGTGGTTCAGCTCGACCTGCTTGGGGTCGACGAGCACGAGCCGGACCTCGTGGGGATCGGCGCGCAGCAGGATCGAGACGAGCATCGCGTTGATCGCGCCCGACTTGCCGGCGCCCGTGGTGCCGGCGACGAGGAGGTGGGGCATCTTGGCCAGGTCGGCGCCGATCGCCCGGCCCGAGACGTCCTTGCCGAGCCACACGGTGAGCGGGGACCAGTCCTCCGGTGGATCTCCGAAGACGTCGCCGAGGTGGACGATCCGCCGGCGTGCGTTCGGCACCTCGACCCCGACGGCCTGCTTGCCGGGGATCGGGGCGAGGATGCGGATGTCGGTCGCCGCCAGGGCGTAGGCGAGGTCCTCTTTGAGGTTCGCCACCTTGCCCACCTTCGTGCCCGGCGCGAGGCGGAGCTCGTAGCGCGTGATGTGCGGGCCGGCGACCGTGCCCACCACCTTGGCCTGCACCCCGAAGTGACCAAGCGCCTCGACAAGCTGGGCGGCGATCTGGGCCTGCCCCGCGGTGTCCGGGCGCGCCTGCTCGCCCGAGGATCGCGTGAGGTAGCGAGCGCTGGGAAGGCTCCACTCGAAGGCGGGATCCTCGGTGACGTCGGCGCGGTAGCGGCCCTGGGGAGTGAGCTCGGCGGAAGGCGGCCGTGCCGGCGGCGCCTTGGGCTCGGGCAAGGGCTCCTCCACCGGCTCGGGCTCCGCCTCGAACTCCGGCTCGGGCTCATGCTCGCCGTCAGGCTCCCCCGCGAAGAGGTCGGGATAGCGCGCCACTCCGTCGAGCGTCGGCGCGTCGTCGCCGCTCGCACGGACCATGAGCTCCTCCGTCTCGGGCTCGGGCGGGAGAAAGCGCTGCGTGAGGGACTCCTCCTCGTGCGGCGGCTCCGAGCGCCGGACGCGCGCGACGGTCGGGGCAGGAGCCGCCGCCCGCAGTCGTCGCCCCGTGCCGGCCACGCCCGTGCCGGCCTTCTGGAGCACGGCGGCGACCGAGGCGCCGGTGACGAGGACGAGCCCGGCGAGGAAGCCGAAGACCGCGAGGATGTGTGCGCCGAGCGTTGAGACCCCGTGCGAGGCGAGCCACAGCAGCGCCTCGCCGGTGATGCCTCCGCGAACCTCGAACAGCTGGCGGTCCCAGGTGCCCCGCGGGCCTCGCGCGGCGCCCAGGCCGAAGGTTCCGGCGGCGAGCCCAAGGGCGAGCGCAGCGATCAGGCAGAGCACGCCGGCGCGCAGCGGACGCGGCGCGGGCAGCGCGGTGCGCCCGACCACGAGGACGCCGGCGAGCACGACTCCGGCCGGCACCGCGTAGGCCTCGAGCCCGATGAGGTAGCGCAGGCCGACGGCGACGCCGCGCCCGACCTCGCCCCCGGCGAGCCCCAGATAGACCACGCAGGCGAGGAACACACCGAGCGCCACCAGCCCGAGCCCGAGGATGTCGAGCTCATGGGGCTCGAGCTGCGGCGCCCGCGGCCGCGCGAGAGCACCCCGTCGGCGAGGCGCACGGCGAGCGGGAGGCTTGGCGCGGGGCGAGCGGCGGGCGGGCATGACGAGCTGAGGGTCCTTCGCCGTCCAGGGCCCGAACCCTGCCCTCAACCCGTGCTAAAGATCGCCCACTTCGCGGTTTCCCCGTCGTACCATCGAGGGATGTCCGCCACCGCCCACCCCCGCGTGCTCGTCGTCGAGGACGATGAGGCGATCGCGCAGGTCCTCCAGCGCTCGCTGCGGCTGGAGGGCTACGAGGTCAAGCTCGCGGGCGACGGCGTCGCCGCCCTCGACACCGCGCACGCCTTCCGTCCCGACCTCGTGATCCTCGACCTCGGGCTGCCACGGCTCGACGGGGTCGACGTCGCCCGCACGCTGCGCGAGTCCGACGACGTGCCGATCCTCATGCTCACCGCCCGCGACGCGCTCGAGTCGCGGGTCATCGGGCTCGACGCCGGCGCCGACGACTACCTCGTCAAGCCCTTCGAGCGCCAGGAGCTGCTCGCGCGGTTGCGGGCGCTCCTGCGCCGGCGACCCCCCCGGGGTGAGCGGAGCCTCGTCGTCGGCGACCTCTCTCTGAACCCCGACACCCACGAGGTGGCGCGCGACGAGCGCCCGATCGAGCTCACCCAGCGTGAGTTCGAGCTGCTCGAGTACCTCATGCGAAACGAGCGCATCGTGATCTCGCGCCAGCGCCTGCTCGACGAGGTATGGGGGTATGACCCGTTCTCCATGACGAACACGATCGAGGTGTTCGTCTCCAACCTCCGGAGGAAGCTTGAAGCCGGCGGCGAGCCGCGACTCCTTCATACGATCCGCGGCGCGGGCTACGTCCTCCGCGCATAGGCGCATCCCGATCCGCTGGCGGCTGGCCGGCGGCTCGGCGCTGCTGACGTTCGTGATCCTCTGCCTGTTCGCGGCGATCGTCGGCGTGCTCACGACCCGCCAGATCCGCGCGAACTTCGATCACGAGGTGAGCGCCGCCGCCGACCGCGTCCAGCGCCAGGTCTACCTCGAGGCCGACTTTCCGAGCGGCCGCCTGCGCTACCCGCGCAACCTGGAGGACCTGACGAGCGCCGAGGACGCCAAGATCCGCGTCTTCAACCTCGACGGCGAGCCGGTGCTCGCCACGCGGGGCGCGCCCGACATGGGAGCGCCCCGGCCGGACCAGGCGGTCGACCGGGCGGGCTACCGGGTCGAGTCGCGCTACATCCGGGTCTTCACCCAGGGCAGCGAGCCCGGGAACCTGACGCTCGGGGGGCGGGCGGTGATCCAGTACGCGCGCCCGATGTCGGAGATCCGTCACACGCTGCGTCGGGTCGCCCTCCTGCTCCTCCTCGGCGTGCTCGGCGGCTCGGGGCTCGCCCTGTTCGCGGGATTGGCGGTGGCGCGGCGGGCGATCGCCCCGGTCGCCGAGCTCACCGCCGCCGCCCGCGAGGTGGAGCGCACGCGGGACCCGAGCCGGCGCCTACCGGCCGTGCAGGCCGACGACGAGGTGGCAGAGCTCGCACGCACCCTCGAGGGGATGCTTGCCGCGCTCGACTCCGCCCGCGGCGAGACCGAGGCCACGCTCGCGCGCCAGCGCGCGTTCGTGGCGGACGCCTCGCACGAGCTGCGCACGCCGCTCACCAGCGTGCTCGCCAACCTCGAGCTGCTCGCCGAGGAGCTCGAGGGCGAGCAGCTCCAGACCGCGGGGGCGGCCCTGCGCTCGACCCAGCGGATGCGCCGCCTCGTCGGCGACCTCCTCCTGCTCGCCCGCGCCGACGCCCGCCGCGAGGCGCCGCGGCGGCCGGTCGAGCTCGGGGACCTGCTCGTCGAGGCCGCCGCCGAGCTCGAGCCGATGGCCCGCGAGCACGAGCTCGTCCTCGACGTGCGCCCCGTCACGGTGGAGGCGGCTCGCGACGAGCTCCACCGGCTCGCGGGCAATCTCGTGGAGAACGCCCTGCACTACACGCCGCCGGGGACGCGAGTCGAGGCCGGCGTCCGCGCCGAGGAGGGCGACGCCCTGCTCTGGGTGGAGGACGAGGGGCCGGGCATCGCACCCGAGCTCGCCGAACGGGTCTTTGACCGCTTCGTGCGCGGAGCGGGCGAGAGCGGCGGCGGGTCCGGGCTCGGCCTGGCCATCGTGCGCGCGGTCGCCGAGGCACACGGAGGGAGAGTGCGGCTCACGGCCGGCGCCGGGGGGCGCGGCGCCCGCTTCGAGGTCCGGCTGCCACGCGCGGAGGCATCCCCCGGAGGAACAGGCGAGTTGAGCACGCGCGAGCCCGCACGATCCGCCTTCTCATCGACCTCACGCCCGCCGGAGCGAGGCGCCGCCGATCAGTCCGGGACGTCGGGCTAGACCTCGACGACGACGGGCAGGACCATCGGCCGCCGGCGCAGGCGCTCGTAGACGTAGGCCGCGAGGTCGTCGTGGAGCATGTGCTGGCGCAGCTCGACTTCCCTTACCTTCTCTTTGGCGGCGCGGGCCAGGGAGGCCTCGACCGCCCCGCGGATCCCGTCCGTCAGCCCGTCGGCCTGATCGAGGAAGGGCACGCCGCGGAAGATGATCTCGGGCGGGGCGACCGAGCGCCCGTCCTGCTCGGAGATCGTCGCGACCACGATGAAGATCCCGTCGGCGGAGAGCATCCGGCGGTCGCGCAGCGCGACGTCCGCCGGATCGCCGATGTCGACCCCGTCGACGAAGATCATCCCCGACTGCTCGCGCTTGCCGAATCGGGCGCCGCGCTCGTCGATCTCGAGCGGGAGGCCGTTCTCGCCCTTGAAGATCGCCTCAGGGGCGATCCCGACCGCCTCGGCCAGGCGCGCGTGGAGCTGGATCCGCTTGAAGTCCCCGTGCATCGGCATCACGTAGCGCGGCCGGGTGAGGTTGAGCATCAGCTTCAGCTCCTCGACGTAGCCGTGGCCCGAGGCGTGGATCGGGGCGTCGCGGGGGGTGATGACCTCGCAGCCGATCTGGTAGAGGCGGTCGATCGTCTCGTTCACCGCCCGCTCGTTGCCGGGTATCGGGGTAGCCGAGAAGACCACGGTGTCGCCCGCGTGGAGCTTCACCGCGGGGTGGTCGTTGTGGGCCATGCGACGCAGGGCGGAGAGCGGCTCGCCCTGAGATCCCGTGGAGATGACCACGAGCTTCTCGTCGGGGAAGTCGTCGATCTCCCGCGTCTGGAGGAGGGAGCCCTCGGGGATGTCGATGTGGCCGAGCTGGCGGCCGATGTTCACGTTCTTGCGCATCGAGCGCCCGACGAGCGCGACCTTGCGCCCGAGCGCCGCCGCGGCGTCGACCACCTGCTGGACGCGGTGGATGTTCGAAGCGAAGCTCGTGACCACGATCCGCCCCTCGCAGCGGCCGAAGACCTCCTCGAGATGCGGCCCGACGCCGGACTCCGACGGCGAGAAGCCGGGCCGGTCGGCGTTCGTCGAGTCGCCACACAGGAGCAGCAGGCCCTCGCGGCCGAACTCCGCGAGCCGCGAGACGTCGGCCGGCCGGCCGTCGACGGGGGTCTGGTCGAACTTGTAGTCCCCGGTGACGAGGATCGTTCCGAGGTCGGTGGTGAGCGCGACGGCGGAGGCGTCCGGGATCGAATGGGTCATGTGCACGAGCTCGAGGTCGAACGGCCCGAGCTCGACCTGCTCGCCGTCCTCCACGTCCTCGAGCTCGATGTTCTTGAGGCGGTGCTCGTCGAGCTTGGAGCGCGCCATCGCCATCGTCAGCCGCCCTCCGTAGACGGGCGGCGGGTCGTCGCGTAGCTCGCGCAGGACCCAGGGAAGCGCACCGAGGTGGTCCTCATGGCCGTGGGTGATCACGATCCCCTCGATGTCCGCGGCGCGCTCGCGGAGGTAGGCGAAGTCGGGGAGCACGAGGTCGATGCCGAGCATCTCCGCGGTGGGGAAGCGCAGGCCGGTGTCCACCACCACGATGCGGCCGTCGTACTCCACGACGGTCATGTTCTTGCCGATCTCGCCCAGGCCGCCGAGCGGCAGGACGCGCAGGGGGCCGCTCGGGCTCACGCGTGGGTCAGCAGGCCGTGGCGCTCGAGCATCTCGCGCACGACGGCCTCCTCGTGCTCGTCGGCCTCGACGAGCGGAAGCCGTAGGCCGCCGACCGCGAAGCCGAGGAGGTTGAGCGCCGCCTTGAGGGGGATGGGGTTCGTGGTGACGAAGAGGTCGTCGAAGACGTCTTCGAGCTCGGCGTTGATCTCGGCGCGCCGAGCCGGCTCGTCGACCATCCGCCGCATCTCGTCGCCGACGATGTGGCTGGCGACGCTGATGCCGCCGGCGCCGCCGATGTCGAGGGTGCGCGCGAAGATGTCGTCGTTGCCCGCGTAGACGTCGAGGCCGTCGATCAGCGCCAACGCGTCGTTGTTGGCCTGCTTGACCCCGTCGACGTGCTCGATCTGCCCCAGCTCGGCGAGCAGCTCGTTGGGGACGTCAAGCCCGGTGCGGCTGGGGATGTTGTAGAGGAGCACTGGCTTGTCGGTCGCGCGCGCGACCTCCTCGTAGTGGCGCACGAGGCCGCGGCGGTTGGGCCTCACGTAGTACGGCGTGACCGAGAGCGTCGCGTCGACGCCGAGGGCCGTCGCCCGCTCGGTCAGCTCGATCGCGTGGCGCGTGTCGTTGGAGCCTGTGCCGGCGACCACCGTGGCCCGGCCGCGGAGCTCCCCGACCGCCAGCTCGACCAGCCCGAGGTGCTCCTCGTCGGAGAGCGTGGCCGCCTCCCCCGTGGAGCCGGCGATCACCACGCCGTCCGAGCCGTGGTCGACCACGTGGCGCATGATCCGCACCGCCTCCTCCTCGTCGACGCGCCCGCGGGCGTCGAAGGGCGTGACCAGAGCGGTGAGGATGGTACCGAGGGAGGGCATCGCGTCGGACTCAGGCTACCGACCGGTGAGGCGGCGACCACGCTCGCCTCCATACGGCCGCGTTGGATACGCTGGCAGACGTGAGGCGGACAACCCTGAAGATTCCCGACGCGCTGGACGCTCGTCTGCGCCATGAGGCCGCGCGTCGCGGTGTGACGATCTCCGAGGTCAGCCGTGAGGCGCTCGAGGCCTATCTCGTCGAGTCGTCCGGGGTCCGCCGACTCGGCGCGGCGCGGGCCGGGCGCAGCGGACGCAGCGACGTCTCCGAGCGGATCGAGGAGATCCTCGCCACCGAGGGCCTGCGATAGCCGCGCTGCTCGTGGATGCCGGGCCGCTGTACGCCTACGTCGACGCCGATGACCACCACCACGCCGCATCGCTGGAGCTCCTTCAGACGCACCCGGCTCCCTGATCGTCCCCACGCTGGTGGTGACCGAGGTCGCTTACCTGCTCTCCACTCGCCTCGGTCCCGAGCCGGAGGTGCGCTTCCTCGGCAACCTCGCCTCCGGCGCGTTCGGGGTCGAGCCCGTCGCGGCCCGAGACTGGCTGCGGATCGCCGCGCTCGTACCCGGCTACCGCGACCTGCCGCTGGGGACCGTTGACGCCTCCGTGGTGACGACCGGCCGAGCGGCTGGGTGTCGAGGAGATCGCCACGGTTGATCGCCGCCACTTCAGCGTGGTGCGCCCGACCCACGTGGCCGCGTTCGCGCTCCTGCCCTGAGAGGGGTCGACCACGCCGCTCATCGGACTGGCGTCAATTGACCTGATAAACCTCTGGCTGCTCCTCAATGGCGTCCCGTGGACGGATCGACGATCGAGACGCTTTGAGTCGGCGACAGCTGACCCACGAGCGCCGGTCCCCAAACGCCGGTGGCCTTGACCCTCACGTTGGGTGAGGGCTTACGGTCCGCGTTGGCGTGTCGGACTCGGTCAAGACGTGGAAGGTTGGTGAGCTCGCCCAGGCGGCCGGGCTCACCGTCCGCGCGCTGCATCACTACGACCAGCTCGGCCTGCTCGTCCCGTCCGAGCGCAGCTTTGCGGGCTATCGCCTCTACAACGAGCGCGACGTCCGCAGGCTGTATCGGATCGTCGCCTTGCGCCGTCTCGGGCTCGGCCTCGACGCGATCGCCACCGCGCTGGACGGCGACGAACTCGACCTCGGCGCGATCGTGGCGCGGCAGCTCGAGGTCGTCGAGCGCCAGCAGGAAGACCTCCGCGAGCTCCAGCGCCGTCTGGTGGGGCTCCGCGACGCCCTTGACGGTCACCACGAGCCCTCGTTTGACCAGCTCACCACAACTCTGGAGGCCATGTCCGTGTACGAGAAGTATCTCTCGCCTGACCAGCTCAAGCGGTTGCGCCAGCGCGGCGCCGAGCTCGGCCCCCACGCGATCGAAGACGCCCAGCGCGAATGGACGGACCTCTTCGCCGCCCTGCGGGTCGAGATGGAGGCCGGCACCGACCCCGCCGATCCCAAGCTGGACGCCTACCACGAGCGCTCCCGCGAGTTGCTGCGCGCGTTCACCGGCGGCGAGGCCGACGTCGAGCAGGCCATGCGCCGTATGTGGACCCACGAGGATCCCGCACACGTCAGTCGCGGCGCCATCGACCAGGAGCTCTGGGCCTACGGCGCGAAGGTCTCCCAAGCTCGCGGCGGCATGACCTCCTCGTAGCAGCCCAGCTCGCCACATTCGCTCGCGAAGGGCGTTCCGGTAGCCGATCCGCCTGCGGGACGGCACCTGGCCGCCGGTCACCCGCGTTTGGCAGCGGCTACTGGTTGTGGCTTGTCCGGTAGCGCAGGAGGATGATGCCTGAGCGGAAGGGCCGAGCCTCGATCAGGCGCATGCTCGGGAGCCGATTCGCGTCTGCAAACAGCCGCTCGCCGCTTCCGAGGACGACCGGGTAGACGAACAAGCGGAACTCGTCGACCAGGTCGTCAGCCATGAGGGCGCGCGCGAAACCGAACCGAGCTGGTCGAGCCTGGCAACCAGCAGCGGCGTGAAATCGGACGCCTCGCCCTTCCATGCGTCGGCGAGTCGTCCGGAATAAAGATGCCCCATTCCCCCGGCCACCCTGCATGTGTACTACGCTCTTCCGGCTGGACCGGGGACCGGGGACCGGTGGGTCTGCATCCCGTGAGGGGTCCTCGACCCGGCGCCGCTCAGCGCGGGCGCGATTCGCCGGCGTGCGCGCGAAGTGCCTTCGCGTACCACTCCCAGGCGTTCGCCGGGTCTCGGTAACCGGAGGCTGCGGCCAGCCGTTGACGATACGCACGAGCGTCCAGTAGCGGAAGACGCGGCGGTCGGTGAAGGCCTTGATGCGCTCGGCCCATCAGCGCCCGGTCGCCGCCGTCGCCCGCGGTGAGCCCCCCAGCGACCATCACTGGCCACTTGACAAACCGCCGTCCGTATCAGCCGGTGAATCGCGCGGCCAGCGGCCGGCGTACGTACACCATGGCGGTGCCGTCGATGAAGCCGGCGCGGTGTGCGCGGGCGCGATAGCGCCCGGGCCTCCGGAACGTGGTGGTGATCGTGGCGTCGCCGCGTCGGTTGGTGCGAGCCACCCGTCCGGCCACCGTGATGCGAGCCGCCGCGACGGGTCGCAGGTGGCCGCTGACGCGCGCGGTGGCGCGGAAGCGCATCTGGACGAGCCGGCGGGCTGTGAGCCGCGATGGCCGTACGGCCAGGCGGATCACAGCGTGGGACGGAGGACGGGCTGCCGTCCCCGTGCCTGCGCCGCCTCCAGACGAGTCGGGGACCGAGGACGCCGACCCGGGCAACGCGGCGACGGCCGCGCAATCGTTCGCGGGCGTGATGCCGCTGAAGCGAGCGCGCAGGAACGCCTCGACGAGCGGTGTGGCGGCGGCTTCCCCGCTGATGTGATCGCCGCCCAGCGCTGCGAACTGCACGGGGGTGCTCTTCTGGCAGTAGTACTTGACCAGCGAGACGTCCTGCGCGAACGGGACGATCTCGTCGTTGACGACGTGGTAGTTGAGGATCGGGAACTGCGGAGCCGTCTGACCGAGCTGCTCGTGGAGGAGCAGCGCCCGGAGCGGCGGCGTATCCGTCACGTCGGGCGTGGTCGTGTAGTCGTCGAAGCTCTGACCCGGGAACGCAGTCGCGGCCTGCCCGACGCAGTCCGTGCTTGTTTGCGCATAGACGCTGCGCCCTCGCGCGTTGAGGGCCGCGTAGATGCCCGTCGCGGGGAACCCACGGTCGAGCCCCTGGGACGAGAGCAGGCTGAGTCCGAAGAACAGCGAGCCGTTGAGCGACCGGCCGGTCGCGGCGAGGTCGGCGGGGGTGCCCCCCTCCGCCGCACCGACGACGTTCAGGTCGGGCGCGTAGCCGGCCGCGAACTCGGCGGCCCAGCCGGTGGCGTGCGCGCCGCCGGAGTAGCCGGTCATCGCGACTGGCGTCGAGCGCGTCAGCCCCGCGGCGGGCAGCGACCGGGCCGCGCGCAGCCCGTCAAGCACCGCGTGTCCCTCCTGCTGGCCGACGATGAACTGCTCGGCCGGCCCGTCGAAGTCCGGCGCCACCACGACGTAGCCCTGAGCGAGCAACGCCCCGGCGTTGCTCGACTCGGCATCCACGTTGCCGTTCGTGTTGGGATGCGCGAGCGCGTACGAGGGCTGACACTGGGCGCCCAGGCTGTCCTCGGCGAACTGCACGCTGACCAGCGGCTGGCTGCCCAGCCCCGCGTACGGCGCCGAGGGCAACAGGACGGTGGCGGTGTCGAGCACCGGCGCGCCGAAGGCGTCCTCGCTGCGGAAGCTGATCGTGTACGCCGCCTTGGCGCTCTGCAAGCCCGCCTCGGCGACGGTGGCCGGGCGCATCCCGATCAGCGTCCCGTCACGCAGCGACGCCAGGTTCGCTGGCGGCTGGTAGAAGGGGTCCGACGAGGGACACTGCGCCGTGCCGGCCGGACAGCCCGCCAGAGCGTCGTTGGAGGAGGTGCCATACGGCGGCGTGGTCGCCCCCGCCCTCCCGGTCGTCAGCGCGACGAGCACGACGAGCACGACGGTCGCCCCCACCGACGTGAGCGCCCTCCGTACGACAGCACGACAGCGAATCGCCCTCACGAACTCTCCTCTTCTTCCTCGCTTGCCCGCAGTGAAACGCGACGTACCTACGCACCGTAGCCGGTTTGCGAAGGTGTGCGCGCCGTGCCTGCAACCACGACCACGAGCTTCGCTCACGCGCGTACCGCCCCAACCCTAGGGAGGTGACCGCCGGGTGCACGCCGCCCACCTGCGCGTGCTGCTGGGGACACTCACGCTGTCGGGGGAGACCATCGTTCCGACCTACAGCGTGACCGCCGACCAGGTCCGGGTCCCAGTCACCAACTGGATCCGCAGCCAGAAGCTCTCAGACGGCGTGATCGACTTCGACGCCACCGTCCGCGACCCGAACGACCCGGCCGGATCAACGCGCCCTACGACGGCTCGGACCACCTGCACTTCTCCGCCGCCGGCTACGACAAGCTCGCCCAGACCGTCCCGCTCGACCAGTTCGCGACGACAGCCTGCACTCGCCCAACTCACTCTCAGCGGCACCCCCGCGCCCATCGACGCGGCACGCGCCGCCGGCACCAAGTGCAGCACCACCAGCACATGACGCGCCCACGGCGCGACCACTTCACGGGCTGACCTCACGCTCGGGCGACGGGTACCGCTTTCCATGAGGGGCCCGCGACGGAAACGGCTCGCTCCGCGTCCCGGTAGCCGAAACCCCCTACGGGACTCGGTGCAGACGCCGCAGTTCTGAACGCGCCGCGCACTCACGTGTCCCGCAGGCGCCGCCCCGATGACGATTCCGGTGACGGGGCGCTGGGCGGGACGCGGCTAGAGCAGATGCTCCAGCCCGACCACCGGGGACTCGGTCAGCCCGCCCACCTTCCGCACGGCGAGCAGGACCCCGGGCATGAACGACGCCCGGTCGAGCGAGTCGTGACGGATCGTCAGGGTCTCCCCGGTCCCTCCGAGGATCACCTCCTGGTGGGCGACGAGACCCGGGAGGCGGACGGAGTGGATCGGCACCTCGCCGCCCATGAGCGCGGCGGTGCGCGCGGCGGTCCCGCTCGGCTTGTCGCGCTTGCGATCGTGGTGGAGCTCGACGATCTCGGCCTTGGGCAGGTGGCGCGCGGCCTCGGCGGCGAAGCGCATCATGAGCACCGCGCCGATCGCGAAGTTGGGCGCCACGAACGCGTTGGCGCCGCCCACGCCGCGCAGCTCCTCGATGTCGAAGCCGGTGGTCCCGATCACCACGTGCACCCCGGCGGCGAGGCACGCGCACGCGTTGGCCAGAGCGGTGTCGGGCCGGGTGAAGTCGACGACGACCTCCGCATCGGAGAGGACCTCGGCGAGAGTCGTGCCCAGGGCCGGGTCGGCGCGGCCCGTGAGCTCCATGTCCTCCGCGCCGAGGACCGCGTCGCACACCGTCGCCCCCATCCGGCCGGCGGCGCCCGCCACCGCGACGCGGATCACGCCGGCTCCGCGACCGCCGGTGCCAGCGAACCGAGGGCGGCGTCGAAGAGCTCGGAGTCGGGGCCGATCCCCGCGATCGAGAGCCGCTCGGGCGCGAAGAGCTCGCGCGCCAGCGCCGCGAGATCGTCGATCTCGACCGCGTCCACCCGCGCGATGGTCTCCTCGATCGAGAGCAGGGGCAGATTCGCGAGCACGGAGGAGCCGAGCCGGTTCATCCGCGCGGCGGTCGACTCGAGCGAGAGCACCATTCGGCCCTTGAGGTTCTCCTTGGCGCGCGCGAGCTCCTCGGAGGTGGCGGGCGCGTCGCGCAGCTTCTCGAGCTCGCGCGCGGTGACCTCGCACGCCGAGGCCAGGTTCTCGCCGCGGGTGCCGAGGTAGATGCCCACCTGCCCCGTCCTCGCGTGGTGGCTCGAGAACGAGTAGACCGCGTAGGCGAGCCCGCGCTGCTCGCGGATCTCCTGGAAGAGCCGAGAGGACGAGGTCCCGCCGAAGATCGTGTCGAGCACCCGGAGGGCGTAGCGGCGCTCGTCGTCGCGGGCGAGGCCCGGCGCGCCGAGGCACACGTGGTACTGCTCGGTGTCCTTGCGCTCGAAGCACGTGCGGCGCGCGAGCTCGAGCGGTGGCTCCTCGCCGGCCTGCGCGGCGCGCGTTTCGGCGCGGTCGGGCACCCGCGACTCGACGAGCGCCACGAGCTCGTCGTGCTCGAGCGAGCCGGCCGCGGCGACCACCACGTTCTCGGACCGGTAGCGCGCGGAGTGGAAGGCGGCGATCTGCTCCACCGGCGTCCCCGCCACCACCTCGGCGCGGCCGATGATCGCCCGGCCGAGCGGGTGGGAGCCGAAGACCGCCCGGCCGAGGAGATCGAAGACCTTGTCCTGGGGATCGTCCTCGTACATGGCGATCTCCTCGAGGATCACCTCGCGCTCGGAGTCGACGTCGCGCAGCGCGGGACGGAAGACCATCTCGCCCATCACGTCGAGCGCGCGCTCGAGGTGGTCGTCGAGCACCCGCGCGTAGACCGAGGTGGCCTCCTTGCCGGTGCCGGCGTTCAGCTCCGCGCCCATCGCGTCGAAGAGCTCGTCGATCTCCTGGGAGCCGTAGCGCTCGGAGCCCTTGAACAGCAGGTGCTCGAGCAGGTGCGAGAGGCCGGCCTGGGCCTCTGACTCATCGACGGAGCCCGTGCCGATCCACACCCCGAGCGATACGGACCGCACGGAGGGCATCGCCTCCGTCACGACCCGTACGCCCGAGGCGAGCTCGGTGAGACGGTGCTCGGTGCTCAAGACCGCGGGGCGGCGCTAGTTGCGTTCGGGATCGCGATCGCGCCGCGGGCCGCCGCGTCCGCCGTCGCGGCCGCCGTTGCGCCCGCCGCGCGGCCCACGCTCGCCGCCGCCGCGGGGACCGCCGCCTCCGCCGCCGCCTCCGCCGCCGACGCTCGCGAGCTCCTCGACCGACTTGCCCGCGACCTGCGGGTCGTCGGCGAGGCGCAGCCCGATCCGGCCCCGCTCGCGGTCGACCTCGACCACGCGCACGGCGATCTCGTCCCCGCGGTTGAGCACGTCCTCGACCGTCTCGACCCGCTGGCCGGGCGAGACGTTCGAGATGTGCAGCAGGCCGTCCGTGCCCTTGGAGAGCTCGACGAAGGCGCCGAAGGTCGTCGTCTTGACGACCTTGCCGGTGAACTCGTCGCCGACCTCGACCTCCTTCATCATCGTCCGGATCCGCTCGAGCAGCGCGTCGCCCTTCTCGCCGTTGGCCGAGTAGATGAGCACCTGGCCCTCGTCGTTGACGTCGATCTGGGACTCGTACTCCTCCGAGAGCCCGCGAATCGTCTCGCCGCCCTTGCCGATGAGCATCCCGATCTGGGACTGGTCGATCGAGATCTGCTGGATCCGCGGCGCCCACTGGGAGAGCTCGGCGCGCGGCGCCTCGATGACCTCGGCCATCTTGGTGAGGATGAACTCGCGCCCCACCTTGGCCTGCGAGAGCGCGTCGCGCAGGATGTCGAAGGTCACCCCGGTGATCTTGATGTCCATCTGGAGAGCGGTGATGCCCTCGCTCGTGCCGGCGACCTTGAAGTCCATGTCGCCCAGGTGGTCCTCCACCCCCGCGATGTCGGAGAGCACGATGTAGTCATCCCCCTCCTTGATGAGGCCCATCGCGATGCCCGCCACGGGCGCCTTGAGCGGCACTCCGGCGTCCATGAGCGAGAGCGAGGAGCCGCACACCGAGGCCATGGAAGAGGACCCGTTGGATTCGAAGATGTCCGAAACCACGCGGATCGTGTAGGGGAACTCCTCGATCGAGGGGACCACCGGCACGAGCGCCCGCTCGGCGAGTGCCCCGTGGCCGATGTCCCGGCGCTTGGGCCCGCGCATGAAGCCCGCCTCCCCGACCGAGAACGGCGGGAAGTTGTAGTGGTGGAAGTAGTACTTCTTGGTCTCCAGCCCGAGGGTGTCGAGGCGCATCTCCTCCTTGAGCGTGCCCAGGGCCGCCACGGAGAACGCCTGGGTCTGCCCGCGGGTGAAGAGCGCCGATCCGTGCGTGCGCGGCGCGACCGTGGTCTCGATCGAGATGGGACGGATCTCGTCGGCGGCGCGTCCGTCGGGACGCTTCTTCTGCACCGCGATCCGCTCGCGGATCACCGCCTTCTCGAGCTTGTCGAAGGCGAGCTGGGCGGCGGCGCGACGCTCGGCGTGGCCCTCCGAGTCGGGGTCGCCGGCGTGCTGGACGAGGATCTCCTGCTCGACCTTCTTCGTCGCGTCCTGGCGCTCGAGCTTGTCCTCGACCTGGGTGGCGGCATCGAGCGCGGACCCGTGGGAGCTCTTGATCGCCTCGAGCACCTGCGGGTCGGCCTGCGGGGCCTGCACCGTCATCTTCGGCTTGCCGGCCTTCTCGGCCAGCTCGCGCTGCAGGGCGCAGAGCTTCTTGATCTGCTCGTGGGCGATGTCGAGCGCGTCGAGGATCTCGGCTTCGGGGATCTCGTTGGCCCCCGCCTCGACCATGAGGATGGCCTCCTCCGTGCCGGCGACGACGAGGTCGAGGTCGGAGTTCTCGAGCAGGTCTCCCTCGTCGGGGTTGACGACGAAGTTGCCCTCGACCTTGCCGATCCGCACCGCGCCGACGGGCGTCGGGAACGGGATCTCGGAGATCATGAGGGCCGCGGAGGCGCCGTTCATGGCCAGGATGTCGTAGGGATGCACGTGGTCGATCGAGAGCGGGATCGAGACGAGCTGGGTCTCGTAGCTCCAGCCCTTGGGGAAGAGCGGGCGTAGCGGCCGGTCGATCATGCGGGCGGTCAGCGTGCCCTTCTCGCCCGAGCGGCCCTCGCGCTTGAAGAAGGAGCCGGGGATCTTGCCCGCGGCATACATCCGCTCCTCGACGTCGACGGTGAGCGGGAGGAAGTCGACATCGCGGAGGTTGCCCGCGGTGGCGGTGGAGAGAACCATCGTGTCGCCGACTCGGACGACGACGGCTCCGGAGGCCTGCTTGGCCATCCGACCGGTCTCGAAGGAGATCTCGGTGCCGGCGATGGCCGTGGAGACGCGCGTAGGGGCGTCAGGCATATGTACTTCCCTTCTGAGCTCGGCCCTTCGGTGGGCGGAGCGCGGCTTGAGTCATCGGTATGCGAACGGAGGGGACTCTAGCGGCCGGGGCGGCGCGCGCGACGAGCGCTCGCCGTGGGCGGTAGCGTCTGCCCTCACGATGGGAGCGGACGGAGACTGGGACGCGCCCGAGGCGGCGCGAGCTCGGCGGGAGCGCCGTGAGGCTGCGCGCGCGCGCCTGCGCCGCCAGCGACGGCTGGCGGGCGCCGGGGCGCTCGCGCTCCTCGGGCTCGTGGCGATCGGCGTCGTCGGGCTCGGGGGCTCGGGCCGCTCGGGTGGGGGCGGGGAGCGCTCGCGCCGGGCGGCGGCGGCGCCACCGGCGCCCGAGTTGCCGCGCGGCGGGCGCACGATCCTGCCGGCCTTCCGCGTCGTGGCCTACTACGGGGCGCCGCAGGACGCTCAGCTCGGCCAGCTCGGGATCGGCTCGCCCGACCAGGCGGCGAGGATGCTCGCCCGGCAGGCCCGCCCCTACGCGCAGCCTCGCGGTCGACCGGTCCTTCCCGCCTTCGAGCTGTTGGCCACCGTGGCGGCGCACGCTCCCGGTCCCGACGGGCGCTACCGCACGATCCAGCCCGACGCGGTGATCCGGCGCTACCTGGCCGCCGCCCGGCGCCACCACCTCCTGCTCATCCTCGACCTCCAGCCGGGCTATGAGCCCTTCATGACCGAGGTGCGCCGGCTGCGCCGCTACCTCGAGCAGCCTGACGTGAGCCTCGCGCTCGACCCGGAGTGGAGCCTGCGCCCGCCCAACCGCCCGGGCCAGGTGATCGGCTCGACCGACGCCTCGGTGGTCAACGAGACCTCGGCCTACCTCGCGGACATCGTGCGCCGGCGCAACCTCCCCCAGAAGCTTCTCCTGGTGCACCAGTTCACCGACGGGATGATCAACCACCGCCGCCAGCTCGTCGCCCGCCCCGGCATCGCGCTGACCCTGAACGTCGACGGCTTCGGCGGGCAGGCGGTGAAGATCGCGAAGTACCGGGCGCTCACGCAGGGCGAGCGCCGCTTTCACAACGGCTTCAAGCTCTTCTACCACGAGGACTCCAAGCCGATGATCTCCCCCCGGCGGGCGCTGCGGCTGCACCCCTCGGCCGAGGTCTTCGTCTACGAGTGAGCGGTTCTCAGTCCCCGCTGCCGGCCATCCGCCGGACCCGCTCGACCGCCGCCGCGCCGCTCAACCTCTCGCCCTCCACGAACACCGTCGGCGTGCTCGCCACGCCGGCTCGGATCCCGGCGCGGAAGTCCCGTCGCACCCGGTCGGACACCTCCTCCGAGCGCCGGTCGGCCTCGAAGCGCTCGAGGTCGAGCGCGAGCGCCTCGGCGCGCGCCCACAGGTGCGGGTCCTCCAGGCGTCCCTGATCGGCGTAGAGCAGGTCATGCATCTCCCAGAAGCGGTCCTGGCGTCCGGCCGCCTCCGCCGCGCACGCCGCGGCCCACGCGCGGGGATGCCTGGACTTCACGGGGAAGTGACGAAAGACGCGCCGCGCGGCGAGCTCGGAGAGGCGCCGATCGAGCACGGCACAGAAGGGGCACTCGAAGTCGGCGTACTCGACGAGGAGCGCGGAGGCCTCGGGTCCCCGCACATGGTCCTCCGGCGCCAGGGGCGGAGGCGGCGCTGAGCCGAGCTCGCTCACCGCGCCGCCCGAGGCGCAGGCTCAGGCGGCGAGGCCGTCGAAGATGAGGTTGGCGCCCGGAAGATCGCCCGGAGAGTCCGCCTCATAGCTCCACTTGACGATCCCCTCGGGACCGACGATGACGAGCGCGCGCTGCGGGAAGCCGCCCGGGTGCAGCACGCCGAAGACCCGGCACGCCGCGCCCTTGGGCTCCCAGTCCGAGAGCTGCTCGATCGAGACCCCGAGCTTCTGCCTGAACGCCTGCTGGGACCAGGTCGCGTCGCAGGAGACCCCGTAGAGCGTCGCGCCCTGGGCGGCGAAGTCGTCGAGTACCTCCTCGTAGACGTTCAGCTGGTCGGTGCACACCGGGCTGAACGCGAAGGGATAGAAGACGAGTACGCTCGTCTGGCCCTCCAGGTCCTTTTGGGTGAACGTCGAGCCGTCCTCGCGCCCGAGCGAGAACTCCGGGACCGGAGTGCCCGGCCCGAGGACGCTCACCGGCGCAGGCCGAGCTCGGCCAGCAGGGCCCGGTAGCCCTCGAGATCCTTGCGGCGCAGGTAGTTCAGGAAGCGCCGGCGGCGGCCGACGAGCATGAGCAGCCCGCGGCGCGAGTGGTGGTCCTTGGGGTGGATGCGCAGGTGCGCGGTGAGGTCGTTGATGCGCTGGGTGAGCATCGCGATCTGGACCTCGGCCGAGCCCGTGTCGTTCTCGCCCTTGCCGAACTTCTCGACGAGCTCGCGCTTGTGCTCCTGGGTGAGGGTCGTCATGGCGGCGGAAAGGTAGCAAAGGCTCGGGCCTCCGCCACGTCGCGATCCATCCGCTCCACGAGTTCGGCGACCCGGTCGAAGCGGCGCTCGCCGCGCAGTCGCTTGACGAAATCCAGGCGCAGCTCCTGGCCGTAGAGGTCGCCGCTCCAGTCGAGCAGGTAGGCCTCGATGAGCACGCCGCGGCCGGTCGCGAACGTCGGGCGGACACCGACGTTGACCGCGGCGGCGCGCTCCTCGTTGGCGCGGCAGGCGTAGACGCCGTGACCCGGGCAGACCACCCCGGGGTCGGGCACGAGGTTCGCGGTCGGATAGCCGAGCTCGCGTCCGCGCTTGTCGCCGTGCACCACCTCGCCCCGCAGCTGGAACGGGGCGCCGAGGAAGCCCGCGGCCCGCTCCACCTCGCCGGCGAGCACGAGTCCACGGATGTGGCTCGAGGAGACGACCTCGCCGTCGGTCTCCACCAGAGCGACCACACGCGTCTCGAAGCGCTCGTCGGCGGCGAGGAGGTCCGTGTCGCCGCCGGCCCGGTGCCCGAAGCGGAAGTTCTCCCCGACCGAGACGTGCGTGGCCCCGAGGCGTTCGACGAGCACCCGATCGACGAAGTCGCGCGCCTCGAGCGCGGCGAACTCCTCATCGAAGGAGATGACCACGAGCTCCTCCACCCCCAGGCTCGCCACCAGATCGGCCTTGACCTCCAGGGAGGTGAGGAGCTTCGGCGCCGCGTCCGGGGCGACCACCGAGCGCGGGTGCGGGTCGAAGGTCAGGACCGTGTCGCTGCCCCGGATGACCTCGCGGTGGCCGAGGTGCACGCCGTCGAACTCGCCGACCGCGACCCGACGGGGGCGAGGCTCGACATCGGGGAGCCAGGTGAGCTTCACCCGCGGAAGCCTACGGTGGGCTTGAGCAGGCCGTCTCGCGGCTCGGCGACGGCGATCAGGCCCCGCTCGTCGGTCAGGCGCACCGGCCCGCTCGCCTCGCCCGCGAGCGCGACCCCATGGCCCGCCCGGCGCGCGTCCTGCTCTCCCAGGGGACGCTCGGGCAGAAAGGAGAGTGCTTCGAGCAGCGCCACGACGCGTTCGGGATCGGCATCCTCGACGTCGAAGGGTCCGATGCGAGTGCGCCGCAGCTCCTCGCAGTAGGCGTCGCCCAGCTCCGCGACGAGGGAGCGCACGTAGGTCCCCGAGGAGCACTCGATCGAGAACCCTCGCCGCTCGCGCTCGCGCCAGCGCTCGATGAAGGCGCGCACCTCGATCGGGCGCTCGGCCAGATCGACCGGTTCGCCCCGCCGCGCGAGCGTGTAGGCGCGGCGGCCGCCGACCTTGACCGCCGAGAAGTCCGGCGGGCGCTGGCTCAGGGCCCCCGTCGGGAGTGCCAGATCGCCCGTGGGCAGCACCCCGGTCGCCCGGATCTCCCCGTCGCGGTCGCCCGTCGAGGAGACCGCCCCGAAGCGCGCCACCGCCTCGTAGGTCTTCGGCAGCGCCATGAGGAAGCGCTGCGCCCTGGTCGCGCGGCCCACGAGGATCAGCAGCAGCCCGGTGGCGAAGGGATCGAGCGTGCCCGCGTGGCCCACCTTCGTGCCCTTCGGGTAGAGGCGACGAACGCGCGCCACGACGTCGTGCGAGGTGACCCCCGCCTCCTTGTCCCACACGATGACCCCGTCGACGGCGCGCCGCGGGTGGGCCTCGGAGCTCAGAGCTGGGCGGCGAGCGCGCCGCGCAGGAACTCGACGAGCTCCTCCCACGCGAGCTCGGTCGAGAACCCCGCCGCCTGGCGATGCCCCCCTCCCCCCTGAGCGCGGGCGATGCGCGAGACGTCGATCCGATCGTCGCTCGAGCGAAGGGAGACCTTGCGTCGCCCCGCGCGCTCCCCCAGCCGGTCGCGCACCAGCGCGGCCATGGCCGTCCCCTCGACCGAGCGCAGGTGGTCGATGACTCCCTCGGAGTAGGTCTCCGCGGCTCCGGTCTCGGCGAAGTCGGCCGCGCTCAAGGGGGCCACCGTCAGCCGTCCGTCGTCGTAGCGCTCAACCTGCCCGAGGCCCCGGGCGAGCAGCGCCAGCTTGGCGTAGGGGATGCCCTCGTAGATGCGCCGGTAGATGTCGTGCACGTCGACTCCGGCCTCGATCAGCTCCGCCGCCATGACGTGGGCGCGGGTTCCGGTGTTCTCGTACATGAACTTCCCGGTGTCGGTGACGAGCCCCACGTAGAGCGCCTCGGCGATCGCCACCGTCGGGCGCACGCCGAGGCCGCGCATGAGGTCCCAGACGATCTCCGCCGTGCACGAAGCCTCGGGCACGACGTGATCGACGGTGCCGAAGCGGGTGTTGTCGTGGTGGTGGTCGACGTTGAGGATGTGCGCGCCCTCGGCCTTGACCACCTCGGCGGGGTTGCGGTCGATGTTCCCGCAGTCCAGGAAGACGAGCGTGCGCTCGGCGATGTCGTCGGGTACGACCGAGACGAGGCCGGCCAGCGAGAAGAAGCGGTACTCGTAAGGCAGCGGAAGCTCATCCTCGGCCATGAACATCACGGAGTCCTTGCCGAGCCCGGTCAGGATCTCCTGCGTGGCCACGAGGGAGCCGAGCGCGTCCCCGTCGGGGTTCTCGTGGGTGACGAGCAGGAGCTTGGACGCCCCGCGCAGCTCGTCGAGCACGCGCTCGCGACTCGAGGTCGCGGTGCCGAGCAGGCTCAACGCTGCTCCTCCCCGAGCTCTGAGTCGAGGAGCTCGGAGATCCGCATGCCGCGGTCGATCGTCTCGTCGTACTCGAAGGAGAGCGTCGGGGTGTGCTTGATGCGCAGCTCGCGCGCCACCCGGCCCTGCAGGTAGCCGTGGGCGGAGCGCAGCCCCTCGAGGCTCGCCTCGCGCTCCTCCTCGCTTCCGAGCACGCTCACGTAGACCCGGGCGTGGCGCAGATCCGGAGAGGTGTTGACGGCGGTGATGGTCACGAATCCGATGCGCGGGTCCTTGAGGCTCTGGGCCAGGGCGTCGCTCAGCACCGCACGGACGGCCTCGTTCACCCGGCGCATACGGCCCGAGGTCATCCTAGCCCCCCATCCGCCGCTCGCCGGGAATACGACACCGCGTCAGTGAGAAACTCTTCATGCGCCGAGATCCTCGAGCGAGGAGACGAGGCGCTCGACTCTTGCGCCCTCGGGATGGCGGTCGATCACGAAACGCTCGACGCGGTCCGCGGCGGCGCTCAGAGCGCTCAGCGAGCCGCCGGTGAGGGCCGCGCTCAGCGTCGCGCGCTGCCACAGGTCCTGATGGTCGATCTCCGCGACGGCGGCGCCGAGGCGCCCGTGGAGCTGGGCCTTGAGCGAGGAGATCTCCTTGCGCTTTCCCTTGAGGCTGCCCACCTCGGGAAAGTGCAGGTGGATCACGAGGACCGTGACGAATCCGGTGGCGCTCATGGCGCGCTCGAGCAACCGGCTCGCGCGGCTCAGGCCAGCTCGCGCTCGACCTTGCGCGTCTCGTAGGCCTCGAGCATGTCGCCCTCCTTCACGTCGGCGAAGTCGCGCAGCACGATCCCGCACTCGAAGCCGGCGGTGACCTCGCGGACGTCGTCGTTGAAGCGGCGCAGCGAGCCGATCTCCCCCGTGTGCACGACCGTGCCGTCGCGCACGAGGCGGACCTTCGCCCCGCGGGTGATCCGCCCCTCGGTGACGTAGGAGCCGGCGATCGTCCCCACGCGCGAGGCGCGGAACGTCTGGCGGATCTCGACCTGGCCGACGACGTCCTCGACCTCCTCGGGCTCGAGCATGCCCTGGATCGCGAGGCGCAGCTCGTCCATCGCGCGGTAGATGACCGCGTAGGAGCGGATCTCGACGGCCTCGCGGTCGGCGACGCCCCGCGCATCGCCCACCGGTCGCACGTTGAAGGCGAGGACGACCGCGTTCGAGGCGGCGGCGAGCATCACGTCGGACTCGTTGACTCCGCCGACTCCACGGTGGATCACGTTGACCTCGACCTCGTCCTGGGGAAGCTTGGCGATCTCGTCCTCGATCGCCTCGAGCGAGCCCGCCACGTCGGCCTTGAGCACGAGGTTCAGCTCCTGCAGGCCGGCGGCGAAGATCTGCTCGAGGGAGATCTTGCGCCCGCTCTTGCGGGCGATCCGCTCCGTCTTCAGCCGGTTGGCCTTCTCTCCGGCGAGCTGGCGCGCCTTACGGTCGTTCTCCACGACGCGGACGGTCTCGCCCGCCTCGGGAACCGAGTCGAAGCCGAGGATTTCGACCGGCTCGCCGGGCTCGGCCTGCTTGACCCGCTTGCCGAGGAAGTCGTTCATGGCGCGCACGCGGCCCCAGTGGGCCCCGGCCACGAGCGCGTCCCCGACCCGCAGGCGCCCGCGCTGGATGAGGACGGTGACCACCGCCCCGCGGCCCGGATCGAGCTTGGACTCGATGACGGTGCCCGAGGCGTCCGTGTCCGGGTTGGCCCTGAGCTCCTCCACCTCGGCCATGACGAGGATCGTCTCGAGCAGGTCGTCGAGCCCCTGCTTGGTCTTGGCGGAGACGTCGACGAACTCGATGTCGCCGCCCCATTGCACCGGCTGCAGGCCGCGCGTGCTCATCTCCGTGCGCACGCGGTCGGGCTGGGCGCCCTCCTTGTCCACCTTGTTGATGGCCACGAGCATCGGCACCCCGGCGGCCTTGGCGTGGTCGATCGCCTCCTGGGTCTGGGGCATCACCCCGTCGTCGGCGGCGACCACGATCACCGCGATGTCGGCGACCTTGCCGCCGCGGGCACGCATGGCGGTGAACGCCTGGTGACCCGGCGTGTCGAGGAAGGTGACCGTCTTGTCGTTGTGGTGGACCTGGTAGGCGCCGATGTGCTGGGTGATGCCGCCGGCCTCGCCCGCAGCCACCTCGGTCGAGCGCACGGCGTCGAGCAGGGAGGTCTTGCCGTGGTCGACGTGGCCCATGATCGTCACCACCGGCGGGCGCTCGACCAGGTCTCCCTCCTCGTCGGCGAACGCGGGCTCCGCGTCGACGTCGTCGGCCGCGTGGACGATCTCGATCGGCTTCTCGAACTCGTCCGCGATGAGCTGGATGGCGTCGTCGGACAGCGTCTGGGTGAGGGTCGCCATCTCGCCGAGCTGCATCATCTTCTTGATGATCTCGGGCACCGCGACACCCGTGTACTCGGCGACGTCCTTGACCGTCGAGCCCGAGTTGATGCGGATCGTGGTGGGAGCGAGGACCGCCTCGTTGTCGACGGGCGTGGGCTCCTCGTAGGTGCCGCGGCGCCGGCGCCCGCGCCGCTGGCGGCGCGGAGGCTGGTTGGGCGGCGGGCCGCCGCCGGGGGCGCGCCGCGAGGCCTGGGAGTCGATGATCACGCGCCGGCGGGAGCCGGCGCCCGCGGCCGGGGGCCGCTCGCCCTGCAGCGAGTCGCGGTTGGGGCGCTTGGCGGCGTCGGGAGCGGCGCTTCCGTTGGCGTCGGGAGCGGCCGCGGGCGCGCCGGGCGCCGCGGCACGGGCCGCCGGGGCGGGCGCGGCGGGGGGCTTGGGCGCCGGCTGGCGCGCGGGCGGGACGGGATCCGGGGTCCGAGCGCGCTTGGGCGCCGCCGCGGGCGCGCCGTTGCCGGCGAGGATTCGCTTGGCCTCGCGCTCGTCGACCGCCGAGGCGGCGGCCTTCACCGACAGGCCGGCCTGCTGCAGCTTCTCGATGACCTCCTTGGTCGGGAGGTTTTGCTCCTTGGCGATCTCGTGTACGCGCTTCTTGGCCATGTCTCCTCGATTCTACTTCGCGCCTCGGGGCGCGACCGCAGCGCGGAGCGAGCGCGAGAGCGCCCGCCGCTTCTCCGCGCGCTCGCGGCACTCGGCGCCGGGATGGAGATAGGCCCCGCGGCCGGGGCGGATGCGCCCGGGATCGGGGACGGGAACGCCGCCCTCCGCGACGTAGCGCTCGAGGGTGGCCTGGGCGGCGAGCGCCCCGCAGCCCACGCAGCGGCGCCGGGGCACGTGTCCGCGCGCGGGGGCTATGACGCTGCGCCCGCGGCCGGCAGATCCTCGAGGCGATCGGAGCCGATCGTCTCGAGCGCCTGGTGCGCGTCGATTCCGCAGTAGCGAGACCCCGGCAGCGCGGCGTTGGGGCAGCGCCGTCCCTTGCGCGAGATCGCGGCGCAGCGGCCCGAGGTCTCCTCCTCGTCGAAGCCGTGCTCGGACTCCTCGGCGGCGAACTCGGTCTCGGAGCGGATGTCGATCCGCCAGCCCGTCAGGCGGGCGGCCAGGCGCGCGTTCTGGCCCTCGCGACCGATCGCCAGCGAGAGCTGGTCGTCGGGCACGATCACCGTCGACTGCTTGCCCTCGTCGTCCACGAGCACCTCGCGCACGCGCGCGGGCGAGAGCGCCTTGGCCACGAAGCGGGCGGGCTCCTCGTTGTAGGGGATGATGTCGATCTTCTCCCCCCGCAGCTCGGAGACCACCATGCGCACGCGCGAGCCGCGCGGGCCCACACAGGCGCCCACCGGGTCCACCCCGTCGGCGTAGGAGACGACCGCGATCTTCGAGCGGTATCCGGGCTCGCGGGCCACGCCGGTGATCTCCACGAGGCCGTCGGCGATCTCGGGAACCTCGAGCTCGAAGAGCGACTTGATGAGCTCGGGATCGCGGCGCGAGACGATGATGCTCGGCCCCTTGGTCGAGTTCGAGACCTCCTTGATGACCGCCTTGATCCGCCCTCCGTGGTCGTAGCGCTCACCCTCGACCTGCTCGGACTTGGGCAGCAGGGCCTCGACGCGCTCGCGCAGCTGGACGAGCGTGTAGCGGGAGTCCGACTGCTGGACGATCCCGGTGATGAGCTCGCCGACGCGGTCCTGGTACTCGTCGAACATCATGTCGCGCTCGGCCTCGCGGATCCGCTGGAGGATCACCTGCTTGGCCGTCTGGGCGGCGATGCGCCCGAAGTCGTCGGGCGTGACGTTGCGCTCGTCGATCTGGTCGCGGTAGAGCGCGAACTTCTCGGGATCGATCTCGGGCTCGGTGGGCTCGCGCGCCTCACCCGTCTCCGGATCGATCGTCGTGCCCTCGTCGATCGTCTCGACGATGAGCTGGGCCTCGAGGCGCTCGGGGATGAGCAGCTCGTAGACGAGGAAGTCGCCCGTCTCGCGGTCCATCTCCACCCGCGCGTACTTCGCGGAGTCGGGCTGCTTCTTGTACGCCGAGAGCAGCGCGTCCTCCAGCGCGATCATCAGCTTCTCGAAGGAGATGTTCTTCTCCTTGGCGAGGGCGCGGGTGGCTTCGAGGATCTCCTTGGACATGGGCTACTCCGCGGGAACGAGGTTGGAGCGGGCGATCTCGGCATAGGGGATCGAGAGGAGGCCGCCGTCGGCGGCGAGCGTCACCTCGGCGTCGGTGGCGCCGACGAGCTCGCCGGTGAAGCTCTGGCGCGCGTCGCTCGAGCCGCCCTGCGCGTGTACGGGCCCGCGCGTGCGCACACGGGCGCGGCGGCCGAGGAAGCGGCGGAAGTGGTCGGGCTTGGTCAGCGGCCGCTCGCGGCCGGGCGAGGACACCTCGAGCGAGTAGCGCTCGCGCACGCCGGGCAGCGCGCGGGTCACGCGCTCGCAGAGCGCGAGCGACACGCCGTCGGGATGGTCGATGTACAGCCGCACGATCGACCCACCGACCACCTCGGCAAGCAGTATCTCGACCTCGGGCTCGAGGGGCGCGAGCTCCCGCTCGATCTCGGCCTGCAGCGTGCTCATCTACTCACCTCATTCCATAAAAAAAGCGGGCGAGCGCCCACTTTCGACCATCGGATCGCCGGGCGTGCCCGGCGCGAAAGCTGTGCGCCGAGAATAGCACCGCCGAGGCCTCGCCCACGCGCCTCCAGAGCACCTTCTTGCCCGGATTCAGCAGCCCCTCGGGGTCCCATGCGGCCTTGATCCGGCGCTGCAGCGCGAGCCCCGGGACGCCGAGCTGGAGCCTCAGCTGCCGTCGCTTGAGCAGGCGCACGCCGTGCTCGTCGGAGAGGCTCCCCCGCGGGCCGGAGAGCGAGCTCGAGGAGTGGCACGGTCTGGGATCATCGCGCTCCGATGAGCGACGCGCGGAGCACGGTGGCCGACTACATCGCCTCGCTCGAGGGCGAGACCCGCACCGTCGCCTTCGCGGAGTGGGGCATCACGGTGGACGCAGCCGGATGGCCGCTGCACGTCGGGATGGCGATCCGCGACGGCTTCCTGCGTGCCCAGGCCGCGGTCGTCGCGCCCGGGAGCCTCGCCGAGCACGACCTGCTGTGGTGGAATCGCACGGTCCCGCTCGTCCGCTTCTCCCACACGCGGGCGGGCGAGGTGTGGATCCAGGGAGATCTGCCGCTGAGCTCCGTGAGCGCCTTCGAGCTCGACCGCTTCCTCGGGCTGCTGGTGCTCACCGCCACGCAGGCGCGCGAGCACGCGGCGAGCTGACCGGGGGCGCCGGCCGCCTCCGCCTACCCCGCCGCTGCGTGGGCGCGCGCCCGGTCGCGGTAGATGCGGTAGTCACGCCGCTCGGGGCGCAGGCAGCAGGCCAGCGCGAGGGGATGGCGCGCCTCCTGGTGGCGGCCGAGGAGCTGCAGGCAGCGCCCGAGGCAGAACAGCGCGAAGTCGTTCGTGGGCGCACGCTCGACCACGGCGGAGAACTCCTCGGCGGCCTGCTCGGGGTGGCCGGCGCGAAACAGGGCGCGACCCAGCGCCTCGCGGATCGAGGTCTTCTCGGGATCGAGGTCGCGGGCCCGGGAGAGCGGGATCGCGGCCTGATGCCAGTCGCCGGCCTCGAGCAGCGCGGTGCCCCGCTGGAAGAGCTCGTAGACGCCCTCGGACATGGCCTTCAGTGTACGGAGCGATCCCGTCGCTTCGA
>JAABUR0100001569.1_pt1 | contig 40135 bp, 38 predicted proteins | sample 5560091 | NCBI WGS metagenome assembly JAABUR01 (sample SAMN10711879, study PRJNA513375) | rock metagenome | isolation source: Antarctica rocks | place: Antarctica: Victoria Land, University Valley sud | reverse complement strand
CTAAACCAGTGGCGGTCACTTGACCAAAAGAGCTAATCAAATAGTCGGTGTAGAGGTCGAGCAGCTTCGCTTGCATGGTGTCAAGTCTAGCACCCTACCTCTTCACTGCGTAACATCAGTTAATAATTTTCTCTTCGTCGCCAACGGTAGCGGGCGTCGCCAAACTTCTTTCACGCTCGACGGAAGTTCCGGCGATGATTCATGGGGACGCCAGACACTCTTTACTAACATTCCTCTTTCGGCCTTGCAGGAATTCACCGCTTTGACGAACGCTGTGTCCGCCGAATATGGACGCACGACGGGCAGCGTCGTCAACATCGTCACAAAATCCGGCACAAACGATTTTCACGTTGATGCGCTCGCACTCGCGCGTCCCGGCGGCTTGCAGGCGCGCAACCCGCTTGCCCTGCGGCGCACGATTGATCGTCTGACGCAATTGAGCGGCGTCGTCTCCGGCGCTATCATCAAAGACCGGACGTATTTTCTCGTCGGCGCGGAAACTAATTTCCAAAGACGCGATGCCGTTATCACGTCGCCGCTCGCGCCCGGAACCTTCACGGGCGATTACCGTCAGGGACTTTTCTTCGGACGCCTTGATCATCAACTCAACGAACGCAATTCTTTAACGGGACGTGTCAACTTTGACCGCTTTATTGATACGAATCCGGCTGACTCTGCGGGCGGCTTGAATCTGGCGTCGGCTGTGCGCACGTTTCGCCGACGCACTTATGCCGGGCAACTTTCGGAAACGGCGATCTTCAGCAGCCGTCTGGTCAACGAAGCGCGTTTGCAAATGCAAGTCGGCTCGCCGATCACGCAGTTTAATCCAAGAAATTCTTCCGTGCAATTTGTGCGTCCGGGAATTTCGATTGAAGGCGAATCGCGCGCGACGACGCTGCTCAATCATCAATACCAATTCGCCGATACGCTTTCCGTGACGCGCGGATCACATTTTTTGAAACTCGGCGGCGACGTGATTTTTTCAACGTCGGGCGGGAACGGGCAGGAGTTCGGCTCCGGCTTCACACAAGGCCAATTCACTTTCAACGCATCGCGCCCGAACGTGCGCAATACTTCAGTGCCGACTTCTGCTTTGACTCTCGCCGATGTGCAAAGCTTCACGCAATCTTTCGGCAATGCCAACTACAATGTCCGCGAATATCTGTATTCCGTTTTCGCGCAGGACAACTACCGCGTGCGCCGCGATTTGACGCTGAACTTAGGCGTGCGTTACGAGCGGCAGACATTCACCGACGATAAAAACAATTTCGCGCCGCGCGTCGGCTTCGCCTACAATTTGCTCGGCGATGGGCGCACGATTTTGCGCGGTAGTTATGGGCTTTATTATTCGGAACTGCGCGCTAACTTAGGCGCGCAATTTAACATCGGCGGCCCGACAGGTGTTTTTACTTTTAGCGCCGCGCCAAACGGCCTCGGATTCCCGACTTCATTCAACGCGCTGCCAGCTTTTCCGGCAGGCGCAATTTTGCCCGCGCGCGACGTGACGATTCGTCCCGGACGCGCGGCTTACTACAATCAATTTTTTGATGTTTCAAAACTGCGCGGCTATCCGTCCAAACTCTTGAATCCCTACACGCAGCAAGCGACTTTCGGCGGCGAGCGTGAACTGCCCGGCAAGTTTTTCTTAAACGTTGATTACGTCTACGCGCATACCATCGGCATTGACCGCACGCTCGACCTCAATGCGCCCACGCCCTTCATTCCCTTCGTGACCTTTATTCCTTCCGTAACCGTGCCAAGCGCAACGCGTTCGGTGGCAGTGGCGAACTTGTCGCGCCCGATCACACCCGTGCCGAACGGCTTTCGCCGCATTCTCGTTGTCACCAACGAAGGCAGCAGCATCTATAATGGAATGCAAGTGAACCTGAACAAGCGTTTCAGTAACAGATTTTCCCTGCTCGCCAGCTACACTCTGTCGCACACGATCAATACGGTTGAGCCGGACGCAACAGCCGACCCGAACGATGTTAATTTAACGGGACGCCCTGAACGCGCCAGCAGCCTTCTCGATCAACGTCACCGCGCCGTCATCAGCGGTTACTATCAAATGCCTTTCGGCTTTACCGCAGGCGGCGTGACGACGCTTGCATCGGGACGTCCGTACAACGTCACAGTCGGCTCTGATGTCAACGGCGACGGCGCGAACACGGATCGTCCGTTTGATGTTGCGTCGGGCACATTTCTTGGCCGCAATACGGGACGCGGCACGCCCGTTTACCAGACCGATTTATTTGTTCAGCGCGCCTTCAATTTAACAGAACGCGTGCGCTTGGAATTGCGCGCCGAAGGCTTCAACGTTTTCAATCATCCGAACATCGTAGGGCGTAGCGGCGTGCTCGGCGGCGTCAACGCGAACGGCACTTTCAACACGCCCGCTACGTTCGGGCTAGGCATCGGCGGCATTAACGGCGTTGATCCCGGCAGGCAATTCCAGTTTCAGGGACGCTTGCGGTATTAAAAAGGATGAAGGCGGAGGGCGGAGGGATGAAGTGCGGCGGAGACCATGTTGTTTAATTACTTGCCGCCAATTAAACTAAATAATCGCTTTGATCCTGACTTCCGCCTTCATCCCTCCTACCTCCTACTTTAATTCGTTCGCCCTTGCTGCTTATTCAACCAATGAAGCACAGCACAAATTTCAGATTCGCCGCGACGATCCTCTTCAGCGTACTTTGTCTGCTTGGCCTTAACGCGTGTCGCACATCGAACAATACCGCCACAATAAATAATACAGGCGTCACGGACGGCGTTGGAAAAAGTTCAACCGTCGGTGATAGTTCACGCATTGTGTGCATCGGCACGGCGAATACCGAAACCGTTTACGCTTTGGGCGCGGGCGCGCGGCTCGTCGGCGTGGATAATTCGAGCGGCGAGTATTTGCAGGAAACTGCTAACCTGCCGAAAGTCGGCCCACGCACGACGCTTTCGGCGGAAGGAATCTTATCGCTCAAGCCCACGCTTGTGATTCTCAATACGGATTCCGGCCCGCCGCAAATTTTCGATCAACTCAAAACTTCCGGCGTCGCCGTGCTCGCGCTGCCCGCAGATTACACAATCGAGAGGGTGAAAACGAAAGTGCGCACCATCGCACGCGCGCTCGGTTTTGAAGCGAAGGGCGAAGATTTATTAAATTCGATTGAGCGCGATATAAGCGAAGTAGATAAACTGTTGCAGGGCGTGCGTGCGAAACCGCAAGTAATGTTCATCGGACGCGGGCCGAACATGCCGAACGCGACGATGTCAGGCCAAGGCACGACGATTGACGAAATGATTCGTCTCGCAGGCGGCGTGAATCCGATGAATGATTTTACGGGTTTCCGGGAAATGACGGACGAAGCAGTCGTCGCCGCGCAGCCCGATATAATATTGATGACCGAAAAAAGCTTTGAAAGAAGCGGCGGGACAGACGGCGTGCTCAAGTTTCCCGGCTTTGTCTTAACGCCTGCGGGCAAAAATCGCCGCATTGTCGCCGTGAGCGATGTTTACTTTCAAGGTTTCGGCCCCGGCGTCGGACGCGCCGTTCATGAATTAGCCCTGAAGTTTTATCCAGAGTTGAAGGACAAAAATGTAGACGGCGCAAACAGCGGCAATACAACGCGCTTCTTTGTTGGAGAGCGAAAGTAATGGCTTTCGCCGCGCGCCTTTTTCCGGGCTGGCGTGTGTGTGCGAAGACACAACGCACACGCTTCGTTTTGCTGGCGCTCGTTTTGCTGTTAGCGTTCCTCGCTTTTCTTTCCATTGACAAAGGCGCGGTGGAAATCTCTCTCGCGCAATGCGTCTCGATCATCGGGCGGCGAATCAATCTATATCTCCCCTGGGATTTTACGGCGCAGCAGGAAGCGACGCTCATTAACATACGTTTGCCACGCGTTATGCTGGGCTTGCTGGTCGGCGCAGGTTTGGGTGTTTCGGGCGCGGCGATGCAAGGGCTGTTTCGCAATCCACTCGCCGATCCGAGCTTAATCGGCATTTCAAGCGGCGCGGCGCTCGCGGCAACGATGGTCGTCATCATCGGCGACGTTGTGTCATTCACTTTGCCGCGCGTCCTACAACTCTTTGCTTTTCCTGCGGCGGCGTTCGTCGGCGCGCTCGTGACCACACTTTTGATTTATCGTTTGGCAACCATTGCCGGACAAACAATTGTTGCGACGCTTTTGCTGGCGGGCATTGCGATCAACGCGCTTGCGCAGGCCTTCTCCGGCTTTCTCACCTTTTACGCGACGGACACGCAGATACGCAGTCTTACTTTCTGGAAACTGGGAAGTCTCGGCGGCGCAAACTGGCTTGCGCTCATAACTGCCGCGCCGTTTATCCTTGTGCCGGTTGCGCTGTTTCCGGGACTCGCGCGGGCGCTCAATGCCCTGCTGCTCGGAGAATCCGAAGCGGGACATCTTGGCTTTGACATCGAACGCATCAAGCGACGAATTGTTGTGCTCGTTGCGCTCGCGGTTGGCGCAAGCGTCGCCGTTGCAGGGTTGATTAGTTTCGTTGGATTGGTCGTGCCGCACTTGCTGCGTTTAATTGTCGGGCCGGATCATCGCGCTTTGCTGCCCGGATCAGCACTGCTCGGCGCGTGCCTTTTGCTTTGCGCAGACTTGATTGCGCGCACGATTGTCGCGCCCGCCGAATTGCCGAGTGGTGTATTGACGGCGATCAGCGGCGCGCCTTTCTTTTTGTGGTTGCTGTTGCGTGACCGAAAGTGGAGAACGATTCATTGATCGAAGCACGCGCACTTCAAGTCATTGTTCAGACGAAAGCCTTGCTCGAAGATGTGTCGCTCGACGTGCGCGCGGGCGAAGTCGTTTGTGTTGTCGGGCCGAACGGAGCAGGCAAGTCAACGCTGCGTAAAGTTTTGTGCGGCGATCTGACGCCCGCGCGCGGCGAAGTTTGGATGAACAAGCGCTCGCTCGCCGAATGGTCTTTGATTGAACGCGCGCGTGTGCGTGCTGTGTTGCCGCAGGACTCGACGCTTAATTTTCCGTTCACCGTGCTCGAAGTCGTATTGATGGGACGCGCGCCGCACTTGAACGGCGCGGAAAGCGTGCATGATTATAAAATTGCGCGTGCGACACTCAACGAGGTTGAAGCCGCGCATCTGGAAGAAAGAATTTACACGACGCTTTCCGGCGGCGAACGGCAACGTGTGCATCTGGCTCGTGCATTAACGCAAATCTGGAAACCTACGCGCCATGCCGACGAAGCGCGTTATTTGTTGCTTGACGAACCGACCTCGAATCTGGATTTAGCGCACCAGCATCGCACGCTACACCTCGTGCGCCGCTTCGCCAGCGAAGGCGTCGGCGTGTTTCTCGTCCTGCACGATCTGAATCTCGCGGCGCAATATGCGGATCGCATCGCGATGTTGCGAGAAGGCAGACTCGTCGCCCTCGGCAGCCCCTGGGACGTGCTGACGCCCGGAACCATCGGCGAAACTTTTAAGATTCCGGTGGTCTTGACGAAACACCCGAACCTTGACTGCCCACTGATTATTCCGACACTAAACACAGGCTTCGCGAGTAAATGTTGTTGACATAATATCGGCAAATGCGTAAGATAGCCTCCATTTTGTGGCAACCTTCACGTTGGCCGCGACTTTTGCTGCGAAACCGTCTTAAAACTTATCTATCATCAATTTCTGCTCCCCAGGGTGTGGTGCCAGATTCAACTGACCGCTCGTGTTTGTGACCTATGCACACGTGCCGTGCGGTTGACCTTGGCCGCTCCCTTCAAACATTGGGGAGCAAAAATTTATGCAAGTTTCAACGCTTTCGTTTCCGGCGGATGCTGCGGAAGAAACTGCTAACATAAACACTTCTGTGCCATTCCAAATGCCGCTCGCATCAATGGTGCGCGCTTTATGCACGGCGGCAACGGGCAGTTCCGATGTGCTTTATGAAGTAGTGCTCAAGCTGACGTTGATGATCGACGCGACGGCGCAGACTTACGGCCTCGCGACATGGTCGCAAAAGCTTGGCGCGCGTCCGTACTTAAAGTGGGTCGAAGGACTCACGCAGGACGAAATCACGGAAGCGGAAGAAACGGTCGCGCAGGCGCTCGCGCACACGAGCGCACCGCAGGAAATTAAAGCCGGAGACCGCACGATCTGTTTCGTGCTTGCCGCCGCGACTGTGTTGCGTGAAGGCGCGGCGATTTACGGGCGTTGCGTGCGGCCTTTGACAGAGCAACAGGCGAAAGAGTTGCGCGTGCTCTCGGATGTCGCGCAACTTGCGCACGCGCATTCCGTGCTACGTTCATCAGCACAACCGCAGCCCTTTGCAGCCAAAGCGGAACTCTTCAACGCCGCGACTTCGACGCTGCCCGGCATGGTTTTTGTGAGCCGCGAGATGGAGCGTGTCGCTTGTTCAATCGAACGCATCAAGGATTCGGATTCGACTGTCTTGATTACGGGCGAGTCTGGAACGGGAAAAGAACTCGTCGCGCGCGCAGTGCATCGTTTGAGCCGCCGTTCGAGTGCGCCGTTCGTGCCCTTTAACTGCACCGCCGCACCCGCAGACCTCATTGAAAGTTTGCTTTTCGGCCATCGCAAAGGCGCTTTCACAGGCGCGCAAACAGACCACGAAGGGCTTATCCGTGCTGCCGAGGGAGGCACGCTCTTCCTCGACGAAATAGGCGATCTGCCGCTTGCTTTGCAGCCGAAACTTTTACGTTTTTTGCAGGAAGGCGAAGTCCACACGTTAGGGGAACGCGCGCCACGCAAAGTCAACGTGCGTGTTGTCGCCGCGACGCACAAAGATTTAGAGCGCGACGTGTGCGCCAATCTTTTCCGTGAAGATTTGTATTATCGCGTCGCCTCGCTCGCCGTACACATTCCGCCCCTGCGCGAACGCCCGGAAGACATCGCTGCGCTTATCTCTCATTTCCTAACACACTATGCGCGCCGCAACGATCACCACGTAGAGGGCATCACGCGCGACGCAATCAACGCGCTGCAAAATTATTCTTGGCCCGGCAATGTGCGCGAACTCGCGGCGGAGATCGAGCGTCTCGTGCTCTACGCAGACGAAGGCGCGCTTATTACCTGCGAGCACCTCAGCCCAAAAGTTTTGCCGACCGTGCTTCAAACGCCGAACGGAAGCGAAGAACAGCCCGCGCATCTCGAATACATGCTCGAAGATTTCGAGCGCCGCGTGATTACGGAAACACTCAAGCGGCACGACGGCAACGTTGCGCGTACATCCGAAGCGCTCGGTCTCGGCTCGCGCCAGACGCTCTACAAAAAATTGAAGCGCCTCACCATTGATGCCACAGACTTTTTACAGGAAGACACCGCAGCACCTGACCTTCAACTGCGAGGCGAAAGATAAAAGCATATTCAGGAGTCAGAAGTCAGGAGACAGAATGAGGCGAGAAGCATAAACGCAGTTGGAACATATATTCTTTAGCACGCGCTCTTATTCTGACTCTTCTTCAATTCTGAATTCTGAATTCTGACTTCTGAATACTTTCTTCATCATGCACATCACTGATCTCTTTTACTTCGCCATTGCGCTCGTCATACATGAAGCCGGGCATTTGCTGGCGGCGCGTGCGTGCCGCATCACTGTGATGGAATTTGGTCTTGGCTGGGGACGCAAACTCTACGGTAAACGACTCGGCGCAGTCGAATATAATGTGCATTTGTTGCCCGTCGGCGCTTATGTGCGACTTGACATGAAAGAATTACAGCGTAGGGCTTTGAGCCAGCAAGTGTTCGTGCTTCTGGCGGGCATCTTCGTTAACCTCGCGGCGGCTTATGCGACTGCGGGAACGCGCTTCAGCATGATGAACATGGTGCTCGCGGCAACGAATCTACTGCCGCTTTACCAGCAGGACGGCTGGAAGTGCGGCATGGTTATTTTGCGCGCCATACTGCAACGCAAAAGCGCGCTCGTCGAATGGACGTTCACCATTATGGGCAGCGCCCTAAGCATTGTCGTATTCGCCGCGCAAGCGATACGCGGTTTCTGAACGACGCTTAAATTAATATTATAGACGCGGAATAATTGTAGACTTTCCGATTAACAAGCGGCTGGCCGAAAGGTTCAGCCGCTTTTTTTTTGAAGTTGCCACTACTCGCAGAGAATTGATTGCGCCATGACTTGCCGCTGCGTATGCGTCGCCGCGAGTTGAAATTCCCGGAAGCTTTGTCAACCGGCGGCGACATACGGCTAAGTTCTTCATAGTCATTCTGTTTCTGCTCTTGCGGCGTGTCGCAAACAACATTGAGTGCGCGTGAACTGACAACGCGGGGCGACAATCAAAATCGCGTATGACGCTCAATTAACGCTCGCGAGCCTTGTTTTATGGGCTTTTCAGCCTGCGGCACGAGGCTTGTAATGGAGATGAAACGACAAAGCGAAGCCACGGAATGCTTCGCCGGAATTTGAAAGCATAGATAAACAGAAAAGAGTCTTCAATGAAATCGCTCACCGTCAAAACGCTTATGCCGCTCGCCGTTATCAGTATCGCTGCGCTGCTTTTAACCGCCGCGCTGTGTGTCGGCGAACGCGCCGTCGCGTTGAGGGAAAGTGCGCACGATGATCTTTTGATCGTCGCGCTCGCGCTCGGCGGAGCGGCGGCCAGTATGGTCAAAGGCTTCGTGCGCGAAAGTCACCACAACGACGCGAAGCACTCTGCCGCGCGCGTTTCGAGTGAAGCGCAACATGACGGAACGATTTCAACTGATGCTTCGATGTTTAATCTCGGCGCATAATTTTTCAACGCATCCAGCGCTAACGCGTTTCGCGCGTGGCAACGCGAAAAACTGAAGCAACGGATGTCCAACCCTTAACCCTTCAATCAATTTCAACAGGAGCAAAACACCATGATTAAGAATTTTCTTCGCGATGAAACAGGTCTCGAACTTTCCGAATACGCCATCGCCGCCGCGCTCGTCGCGATGGGCTGCGTCGGAGCTTTTCAATTGCTCGGCACAAACATCACCGTCGGCATCAAAAAACTGGCGGGTGCCGTCACGGGCGTCGTGACTCCTTAGTCGCATTCGCTTGAAGAAAGAGCCGCGCGCTGTTGTCGCTCGCGTTAATCCGAAACACAACAGCGCGCCGCTCGTTTCACCACTTATCGCAATCTACACACGTTCCTTTATCCCTAATCTTAAAACTCAATCTGTTTCCCAAGCACCTGAACTGAAGAGGTCACGCACATCGTGTCAGCATCACACATCATCGCCATCAGCGCATTGCTCGTGCCCTTAGCAATCATCATCACGTACTACGACGTGCGCTATCGTCGCATTCCGAACTCGTTTGTGCTCGCGACTTTAATCAGTGGCCTTGCGATCAACTCTATTAACGCCGGTATGAGTGGCGCGCTTGCAAGCATTTGTGGATGCGTGCTCGCGTTTTGTTTGATGTTCATGCTGCACGTCTTCGGCGCAATGGGCGCGGGCGACGTGAAGTTGTACGCCGCCATCGGCGCTTTGATCGGCCCGAATATGGTGCTACCGACGTTTCTCGTCATCGCACTCGTGGGCGGCGTGCTCGCCATCTGCGCAACGCTGCGCAACGGAGCTTTCAAGGAAACGCTTTATCGCGTGCTGCAAATCTTCGTGGGGCTTTTGCCCGGCTGGGAAATGCCGCGCTTCACAGTGCCCGCCAATCGCAGGCACACGATCCCATACGGGGTTGCCATCACGACGGGCAGCCTTATCTCGCTCATACTTTTTCACGCTTAAACTGAAACGGAGAATTGAAGCCATGCGGAACAAACGTTTTTTGATTGTACTGACCGGCGCGCTGTTGTGCGGCCTGCTCGCCGCCGTCTCTGTCAGCCGCTACATCACTGGCGCGCAGGCTTACACCAAGAATCTCAATAAAGTAGTCGTCGCCAAAGTCGCAATTCCGCTCGGCGCAAAAATCGAAGCCGAACAACTCGCCACCGCGCAGTTTTCGGCGGACGCGACGCCGGACGGCACATTTGATTCGATGGACAAACTCGTCGGGCGCGTCGCCATCGTGCAGATCAATCCGCGCGAACCCGTGACCGAAACAAAGATCGCCGCAGAAGGCACAGCGGGCGGCCTCTCCGCCGTTATCCCGGAAGGCTATCGCGCGATGACCGTTAAGGTTGACGACGTAGTTGGTATCAGCGGCTTTATTCAACCGAACACGCTTGTAGATGTCGTCGTTGTGATTAATCCGGTTGACAAAACGGGCACGCAAGACCCGATCTCGAAAATCGTTTTGCAGAACATCAAGGTGCTCGCCAACGGCCAGAACATAGATCAGCCGAAGAATGACCGCGATGCCAACAGCGTCAAGGCCGTCACGCTGCAAGTGTTGCCGGAGCAGGCGGAAAAACTCGCGCTCGCCGCCAGTGAAGGCAAACTACAACTCGTGATGCGCAACTCCATAGATCAAGACGACACGCAGACCACAGGCGTTAACAAACGCGGTTTGCTGGCAGGCGAACACGCCACGCCTGCGCCAGAACCCGGCGCACTCAAAAGCGAGCAAGCGAAGCCCGCCACAACAATCATCACCCCACGCCGCCCGCGCCCTCTCGCCGACTACACGCGCAAATCAGACGCGAACTTTACGCAAACGAACGCAGGCGCGCAGGCGGACGCTGCCTCAGCGCAAACCGCGAAACCAACTGCGCCGCCGCGCCCTTCCGTCGAGATGATTGAAGGCGCGAAGAAACGCAGCGTCGATTTTCCGTAAATGAATTTTTAGACGGATCGATAAGCGGCGAACTGTGATTGTCAAGACAAACAATCTCGCCTTTATCAACGAGCCATCACCCGAACACGCACGGCTTTTCCGAAACAGTTAGCCATCAAAGGAGCAAACATATCATGCAACCCCGTTCCCCTTTTCAGACGCGTTTGATCTCGGTTTTATGCGCGACGTTGATCGCCGCCGCACTTGTTTCTTCTGCTCAAGCGCAGGAGACAAGCACCGCCGCATCCTTCGCGCACACCAAAGAGTCTCTGCCGATCAACGTGCTCGTCGGCCAATCGCGCGTTATCAATTTCGACAAGCCCATCGGACGCTTCTCCGTCTCGAACCCGGAAGTCGCCGAAGCAGTGCTGGTCGCGCCGGATCAAGTTCTGGTCAACGGCAAAGCGTTCGGGCAAGTTAATTTTATCGCTTGGGAACAACAGGGCGGGCGCTTCATCGTCTTTGATGTGTTTGTGCGTGCCAATCTCTCTTTGATCGACTCGCAAATCCGCGCGCTCTTTCCTAAAGACGACATACGCTTGAGCCAAGCCAACGGCTCTGTTGTTTTGTCCGGCAGCGTCAGCGATCTGAAAACAGTCGCGCAGGCGCAATCGGTTGTCGAGGCCGCTGGATTCAAGACCGTCAACATGCTGCAATCGCCTGTCAAGAGCGCCGTGCAGGTGCAACTGCAAGTTCGCGTTGCTGAAGTAACACGCAATCGCGGGCGTGAACTCGGCTCGTCGTTTGCAACTACGAACGGCGGCACGTCAACTTTCTCCGGCGCGAACGGTCCCGCAACCCTTTCTGAAGCAACGGGCGGCGTGCTCAAGACACTCTTCTCCGGCGCGAATCTGTTTCTCTTCAACAGCGCTATCGGCACACAGGCGTACATTCACGCGCTGCAAACGCAAGGTGCGTTTCGCATGTTGGCCGAACCGAATTTAATCGCAATGGACGGCGAGCAGGCGAGCTTTCTCGCGGGCGGCGAATTTCCCGTGCCCGTCGTGCAAAGCGGGGGCGGTTCATCTAACTCAAGCGTCACCGTCGAATTCAAAGCATACGGCGTGCGCTTGAATTTCAAGCCGACGATCATTGACGAAGATCACATTCGCCTTGTCTTAGAGCCGGAAGTCTCGACGATTGATTTCTCGAACGGCGTTAAGTTCAGCGGCTTTATTATTCCTGCGCTTCGCACACGCCGCGCTAAGACCGGCATCGAGCTGCGCGACGGCCAGAGCTTCGCGCTCGCAGGGCTTTTAGATAACAACGAAACGCGCTCGCTCTCGAAAGTACCAGTCCTCGGCGACATCCCTATACTTGGCGCGCTCTTCAAATCGAAAGAGTTTCAAAAGAACGAAAGCGAATTGATGTTCATCGTCACGGCGCAAATCGTCAAGCCCATTAACCGTGATGATCTGCCGCAAATACGCGGCGTCGATGGCCTCAAAAACAGCTCACCGCTCGGCGTTGAACCAAAGGGCGAAGGCATCAAAGGCTTGAGCGGCTTTTCAACGGGCAGCACAGGCACATCGCAAAACACGTTGTCTGTTCCCGCCGCTCCGAAAGCCACGACAACCACGAAGCAAACAGATGCGCCCGCTGACAACACAAAGAGCGCCGCTTCATCAACAGACACCGCGATCAGCTTTCTGCCACCCGCTGCAACGAAACCTGTGCTCCCCGTTCTCGCCCCCGCGCAGGCAGTTCACGACGCCCCACCTGCACCCTAGACAAAATATAGTGCTTGTCTCTGCCCGTGATTCGACAACGTCAAGACGGGCAGAGGACTTGCACCTGTCCCTGCAAACAGAGCTTGCATTGAATAGACCGCGCATTACAGAGGCACACGATGAACAAGATAAAGGCGCACAAGAGAATTGAAAGAAAACGCGAACGAGGTTCGGTGTTAGCGCTTTCCACGTTCGGGATGCTCGCCTTTCTGCTCGCAACGGGTCTCGCGGTTGACATCAGCCACTTGTATCTGGCGAAGACTGAATTGCAGAACGCGGCGGACTCGGCAGCGCTCGCCGGAGCCTCTGCGCTGAATTCTTCACAGAGCGGCATCATCGTCGCCGCAGACCGCGCCGTACAACAGATGAACAACTACGAGTTCAACCACACGAACGTCACGTTCCCGCGCGCGAACGTTCTCTTCGCAATCAATCTTGACGGCACGTACATGGACGAAACGTCTGCGCAGTCGCAGGCTGCAAACATACGCTTTGTCAAAGTCACAACGCCGCAACTTCCCGTCGGCATCTTCTTCGCGGCAATGACGCTCGGCGCAAAACAGAACGTCGCGGCGACATCCATCGCCGGCCTTTCTGTTCCGATCAACACGTTCTGCAACTTTATTCCGCTCTCCGTGATTGATTACGACATACCGCTCGCGCCCGGCAATACTTATACGATTCGCGCGGGCACAGGCGGTTCGCCTTCGCCCGGCAACTACCAGATACTCGCCGTTTCGGGGCGCGGTGGCGTTGATGTTGAATACGGCATTGGCGCGGGCGTGGATGCGTGCGCCGGAGCGAACGAAACTTATACGGTTGACACCAAGCCGGGCATCACGGCGGGCAAAGTCCGTACAGGCATCAATTCACGCTTCGACGATTATCAAGGCAGCCAACTCAATCCTGCGAATGAGCCGCCCGACATGAACGTCAAAGAGAATATTACCTATGACGATTATCAAAGAAGCATGGCCGCCGCGACGCGTAGCTCCGCGAACTTTCAAGGTGCAACGCACGCGGGCGTCTGGAATCGGCGCGTCGTGTTGATTCCGATTGTTAAGTTGGGCGAATACGATCAGGGGCGCGGCACTGTTCGCTTCAATCGCTTCGGCGCGTTCTTTCTTAAAACGAAAGCGGGGCAGGGTAACGGTGGCGACATTCAAGCAGAGTACATCGAAGATCGCATCGCCGTCGGCAAAGGCACATACAATCCTGCGGGTGCGGCGGGCGATCCGCTGCTCGCCGTCCCTGTGCTTTACAAATAAGGTGAAACAATGAAAGCACGCATACGCAAAATACGTCGCAGACTTCGCTTCACACGCGCACAACGTTTCGCGCGTAATGAGCGCGGCACGCAACTCGCCGAACTCGCCATCGTGTTGCCCATACTGCTCATGCTCTTTGCGACGACCGCAGAGTTTGGACGCTTCTTTTATCAATACACGACGCTCGCCAAAGCGACGCGCGCCGCAACACGTTATCTCGTCACCGCCGGAGTCAATTCGACGGAAGACACACGCGCCAAAAACATTCTCGTCTACGGCAACGCGGAAGGCACAGGCGCACCCGTCTTGAGTAACCTAACAACCGGCAACGTCACGATCACACGCACGGGCGGCGCGCCGAGCGTTCCGCAAGTCGTCACAGTGCAGATTACAGGTTACAAGTTTCAACCTTTCTTTGATCTCGCGTCACTCACCAACACGCCTTCGCTTTCGCTCAAAGTGGACGTGCAACCGAGCGTCACGATGCGTTATTTGCTGACGACGCCGTTGATTTAAGGAGTTCAAGAAACATGCTTCGCCGCACACACACACAAGCAAACATTCAACACACGACAGACGTGCGCGACAAACGGCGCGAGCGCGGCGCAGTGCTGATGGAATTCGCCATCGGCGCGACGGTTTTTCTGACAGTGATGTTCTCGATCATAGAGTTTGGCCGCGCGCTATGGACGCACAACGCGCTCGCCGATGCCGCACGGCGCGGCGCGCGCTACGCCGTCAATCATCCGGCGATTGACACGGCGGCAGTAAAGAACGTCGTTGTCTACGGCGACCCGGCGGGTGGCGGCAATCCGCTCGTCAATAATCTATCGCGCAATAACGTCGCCGTAGAGTACACAAACTTCGGCCTCGATCAAGGCAGCGTCTCCGTTCGGATCGTCAATTATCAATTTCAATTCGTTGTTCCGCTCATCGGCACGACGATCAACATGCCGGACTACAACACCGTTTTGACGGGCGAAAATGCCGGACTCGTGCCGCCAAATCTTTAACGCACTCACCAGGCGGACAAAGCAGTACACGACTCGAATCACATACACGCTTGAAGCTTCTTTACAGTAAGGACGCATGATGACTCAATCACTCTCGTTCGTTATCCTAAGCACAAACCTAGACACGTTCAAGGAACTGCGCCACGCGCTCGCAGCAGATTCGCGCACGCGCCTGCTCGCGGGCGGCGACGACGCCGAACAACTCTATGCGGAGATCACGCGCCTGCGTCCTTCCGCCGCGATCATTACGCTTCCCGCCGCCAATCCTGAACCATCGCTAAAGATGATCGAACGCCTCGCCGCCGAATGCCCGCGGACAGCGATTATCTCTGCGGCGCGCGACGCTTCGCCGGAATTGATCTTGCGCAGTATGCGTGGTGGTGCGCGAGAATTCCTGCGTCTTCCAGTCATCAACGAAGAACTGCAAACTGTCTTGAATCGCACGGCGGAGTTCTGCTCTGTGCAAATTGAAGCCCCGAAAAAGACAGGCCGCCTCATCGCAGTTTTTTCAAGCAAAGGTGGTTGCGGCACATCTTTCATCGCCACTAATCTCGCCGCCGCTTTGAACGCTCCGGCGCTGCTCGTTGATCTTAATTTACAGGCTGGCGATCTATCGCTCTTTCTTGGCGTCGAACCCAAATATTCCATCGCCGATATGATCGAGAATCGCGCGCGAATTGACGATGCGCTCTTGAAAAACTACATTACCGCGCACTCCGAAAATCTAGCTTTGCTTGCCGCGCCGCTCGAAGCAGATGCGGCGGACGACATCGAACCCGAACATGTCTTTGACGCTCTTGCTCGTGTGCGCGAGCATTACGATTACGTCGTGCTCGATCCGCAACACACCTTTGATCCGATCACGCTCGCCGCGCTCGATCAGGCGGACGACATTCTGCTCGTGCTCACCCTCGACATTCCATCAATCCGTAGCGCTCAACGCGCGCTTGAAATCTTTGACCGGCTCGGTTATTCGCGCGCCAAAATACGCGTCGTCGTCAATCGTTTCAGCAAGCAGATTGATCTTGATTTGCGACAAGTCGAAAAGTTCCTCGGCGAAAAAGTGGCGGGCTACATTACAAGCGATTATCAAAGTGCCGTCACGTCAATCAATCTAGGCCAGCCGCTCGTTCAGTCCGATCCTTCTGCCAAACTCGCCCTCGAAATCAAACGTATTGCCTCGACGCTCACCGGCGCGCTTATTGGTGAAGTTTCAGCGCAAAACGCTAAGAGCCGCAAGCCCTGGCACGCGCTCTTCAAACGCAACGCTGCTTCCGCGCCGCTCGCCATTCAACGCGCCGCAACGGAAAAAATCTGAACAGGAAAACAACAAACAATTTGCGATGTGCAATAAACAAAAGCCAACTTTTTAATCAACTCTTCCGGCACATCATTACTCCTTAACGAACGTTTCTTCATCAACACGGAATCAACATTATGTCGCTACGCGAAAGATTAGACAGAGACATTGCACCGGCGGGAATCGGCGTCGCGCAAACAAGTGACGCCGCGAATAATCAGCGTACCTATCAGGAAATGAAGGCGCGTCTGCATCGCACGCTGATTAACCGCATGGATTTGACGAAGCTCGGCCAGATGGCTCCAGATCAAGCGGGCGCGGAAGTCGCGCGTCTCGCCGAAGGCGTGCTCGCAAATGAAGCGACGCCGCTTTCCGCCATCGAACGCGACCGCCTCGTCAGCGAAGTTCACCATGAACTTTTTGGCCTAGGGCCGCTTGAACCCCTTCTCGCCGATCCGACTATCTCCGACATACTCGTTAACTCGCATCGCAATATTTACATTGAACGCGGCGGCAAACTCGAAGCGACCAACGTCACTTTCAAAGACGACGAACACTTGATGCGCGTCATCGAACGCATCGTCTCAAGCGTTGGACGCCGCATTGATGAATCGTCGCCGATGGTTGATGCGCGCCTTCAGGACGGTTCGCGCGTCAATGCGATTATTCCGCCGCTCGCTTTGGATGGCCCCGTGCTTTCGATTCGTCGCTTCGGCGCAGAACCTTTGCGCATGAACGCGCTCATCGAAAAAGGCGCGCTCACGAAAGAGATCGCAGAGATGCTTGAGATGTGCATCAAGGCGCGCTTGAACGTGCTTATCAGCGGCGGCACGGGCGCGGGCAAAACGACGCTCCTTAACGCGCTCTCCGCTTTTATCCCGGAAGACCAGCGCATCGTGACTATTGAAGATTCCGCTGAATTGCAACTGCAACAACCGCACGTCGTTCGTCTTGAAACACGCCCGCCCAACATCGAAGGCAAGGGCGAGGTCACGCAGCGCGATCTCGTCAAGAACGCTTTGCGTATGCGCCCGGATCGCATCGTCATCGGCGAAGTACGCGGCGGCGAAAGCATAGACATGCTACAAGCAATGAACACAGGCCACGACGGAAGTTTGACGACGGTACATGCCAACACCACGCGCGATGCGCTCACACGCCTTGAGACGATGATCCAGATGACTGGAATGCGTCTCTCTGATCGCGCGATGCGTCAACAGATCGCTTCGGCAATCAGTCTCGTCGTGCAGGCCGCGCGTCTGTCCGACGGTTCGCGCCGCATCACTTCCATTTCCGAAATCACAGGCATGGAAGGCGAAACGATTACGATGCAGGGAATATTTCAGTTCGAGCGCACGGGCATTGATCGCGATGGCCGTGTGTTGGGACGCTTTCGCCCGACGGGTGTGCGCCCGCGCTTCGCCGAAAAACTCAAAGCCTACGGAATGCAAATGCCGCGCGTCTTTTTCGAGGCGGCGTAAAAATCGAGGAAGTGTAAAACATCATGCTCTTATCTTTTTCAGTCTTCCTTTTCTTTCTCTTTCTGGTGCTCGGCGCATATCTCTTTGCGACGCGCGGCACGGACGCCAAACGCGCGCGCCTCAAACAGCGTTTGACGGACGCATTGCTTTATTCATCGCATACGGAAGATGCCGAAGTGATTCTCGCGCGCGAAGAATTGATGAGCGAAATCCCCGTGCTCAATCGCACGCTGCTGCGCCTGCAATCCGCGACGCAATTAAAACGTATGCTGGATCAAGCGGATTTGCAGATCACCGTCACACGCTTGTTAATGTTCGCGCTGATGGCTGGAATGCTGACGGCGTTGGCGGCGTCTGTCATCACCGCTTCGCTGCTCGTTATCGTTGTGTGCGGCTTGCTCGGAGCGTCGGTTCCGTTTGTACACGTCGTATGGACGCGCCGTAAACGCTTCGATAAGTTTCTTGAAAATCTGCCAGACGCGCTTGAATTGATGAGCCGCGCGCTTTCCGCCGGACACGCTTTCCCGGAATCAATGAATATGGTTGCGCAGGAAATGCCTGAACCCATCGCCACAGAGTTTCGCAAGACTTACGAGGAACAGAATCTTGGTTTATCGCTCAAACTCGCGCTCGAAAATTTAACGCAGCGCATTCCTTTGCTCGATCTGCGTTTGTGCGTCACAGCCGTAATGATCCAACGCGAAACGGGCGGCAATCTCGCGGAGATTTTAGAAAAAGTGGCGCACACGATCCGCGAGCGCTTTCGCATTCTCGGCGATCTGAAAACTTTAACGACGAGTTCGCGCATGAGTGCTTGGCTACTCTGCGGCTTGCCCATCGCCGTCGCGTTGCTCGTCACGGCGATGAACCCCGATTACATGAGCGTGATGTGGCGCGATCCGCGCGGCCACAAACTAATCGCCGCCGCGCTTCTTATGCAAACCACAGGAATGCTCATCGTCCGCAAAATTCTGAGGATAAAAATTTAGGAACATAGGAAATAGGAGTCAGAAGACAGAAGTCAGGAGTCAGAATAATGGCAAACAACAATTCAACGAGCATGAGCCAAGCAATGCTTCTATGCTTCATTCTGACGTCTCCTGAATACTGACTTCCCGGTGAAATAAAATGCTGCTAATCACAATCTCTACTTTCATTTGCATCTCGCTCGCCGTAATGGGCGTCTACTGGCTGTTGAATCGCCCGCAGAGCGCGGCCACCGAACGCTTGCGGCACATGAATGAAACGGCGACGGCAACAAGCGCGGCATCATCTGCATCTGGCTCCATTATTGATGAGCGCCCGGTTGCGGAATTCGCCGGACGCATCGCCGCGCCGCTTGGCCGCCTTGCGCCGCCGTCCGCCGCCGAAGCGCGCAAGCTGCAAAAGAAGTTGATGCAGGCGGGTTATCGCGCGCCCGAAGCGGTCATCATCTTTCGCGCCATCCAAATACTTTCGCTCGTCTGCTTTCCGGGCGCGATTGCGCTCGCTTGCGTAATGATCGGACGCCCGCCGGGAAGCGCTTTGCTATGGATCATGTTTGCAGGCTTCGCCGGATTGTTCATGCCGCGTTACGCGCTTAATCGCACGGTGCGTGCGCGCCAGCAACGCGTGCGCTGGGGACTCGCCGATGCGCTCGATCTGCTCGTCGTCTCAATTGAAGCGGGACTCGGTTTGAACGCCGCGATGCTACGAATCAGTGAAGAACTAAGAGATGTTCACCCGGACATCAGCACGGAATTTGAAATTGCGAATCTGGAAATACGTGTCGGGCGCGAGCGCGAGGAAGCATTGCGCAATCTGGCGGAGCGAACGGGCGTTGACGATCTGCGCAGTCTCGTCGCAATGCTTATCCAAGCGGATCGTTTCGGCACTTCGATAGCCAAAGCCGTGCGCGTTTTTTCCGATTCTCTGCGCACCAAACGCCGCCAGCGTGCCGAGCAAGCCGCGCAAAAGGCCGCCGTGAAACTTTTGTTTCCGCTCGCTTGTTTCCTCTTCCCGACACTGTTCATCGCGCTCTTAGGCCCCGCCCTGCTTAATTTGATTGACACGTTCAGTAGCATGAATTGATCTGCTTTAGTTGCACACAAAAGGAGTTACGAACAAATGCGCAAACACATCTTTATCACCGCCACGCTCACCATCGCGCTGCTCTTCGGCGGCACAGCTCTTTTCTGGAGCGCCGACAGCATGAAGCGCGAAGGCGACACGGATGCAAACATTCTCGCCGCCAACGGTTCGCCGACGGGCACAAGCAAAACAGGAAAAAAAGGCAACAGCGTGGTGCGTCTTTTGAAAACTCCTTGGCGTGCGATGAGCCATCTCTTTGGCAAGGGCGACGACAAAAACAAGTTGCAAAGATTATCGGAAAAAGACGCGGCGAAGTTTGAGAGCGCAGGGGTCGCGCGCATTGACGACAATCTTTCAGCTTCGCTGAAGAAGACGGGCGCGAATAGTTCTGCGCGGGATCATCTCGCGGCGGGCAAGGCTTTACTTAACAGTGGACGTATCAACGAGGCCATCGCGGAATTGTCGTCGGCTGCTTCGATTGATCCGAACTTGAGTGAAGCCAACAGCTTGCTCGGCGTCGCTTTTGATCGCAAGCATCTTCCAGAAAACGCGCGCGAATATTACAAACGCGCTCTACAGACAGCGCCCGACGACCCGCAGACGCTCAACAATTTAGGCTTCTCGCTTTATCAAAACGGCAATTATCGCGCCGCCGTTGACCGCCTCAAACGCGCCGCACGGCTTGCGCCAAACGATGAACGCATCCTGAACAATCTCGCGCTCGCGCAATGTCGTCTCGGCAAATATGCGGACGCCTTCAAAAATTTTCAGCGCGCGGGCGGAGAATTAAGCGCACATCTCAACGTCGCCACGCTGCTTGAACGCGCCGGACGCGACGATGAAGCTATTAAGCACTACGAAGCAGCGCGCCAGCTTGATCCAACCTCGATCATCGCGGGCAGCCGCCTCGCAGACCTTTACTCGCGCAACGGCAAAACAGCTGAAGCGGAAGCCGTGCGCCGCACCAATGCCTCAAAGGAAACCGTTGCCGCAATGGAATAACGATTCATCAGCCGGAGTATAAATTCACATGACGCACACAAGCATTCTAGATCGCGCGGAAATCGAAAGCATGGGGCCGCCCGTGCCCGAAGAAATCGCGGACACAAACACCTCGCAAGAGTCTTTGTGTGACCTTGCGCTCAAACATATCGCGATGCTCGCCGAACCCACGACGCGCGCCGTCGCTGAAAGAATTTGTTTGCCGCGCACTTTAACCGAAGAGCTATTGCAGCAATTGCACCGCGAAAAATTTATCGAAGTGCGCGGGCAAACGAGTCCCGGCGCGACGCGTTACGCGATGCTTGATCGCGGCTGGGCGCGCGTCGCGCAACTGCGTTTGATGTGCGGCTACACAGGGCCTGCGCCCGTCGCGCTTGGAGATTACGCGCACTTGATGCGCCTGCAAGCCGTGCCGCGCCAACTTGCGAACATCGAAGCCGTGCGCCGTGCGTTCAATGATCTAGTGCTGCCTGATTCGCTTTTGCAAACTCTCGGTTGCGTCATCAATTCGCGCCGCTCGCTTTTTCTCACGGGTCTGCCCGGCACAGGCAAAACCGCCGTTGCCGAACGCATCAACAGCGCGCTCGCGGGCGCGATCTGGATTCCATATGCCATTGAAATCGACAACCAAGTAATACGCGTGTTCGACGCGCACAGCCACCGTCTTGCGACTTCGATTGACATGCCCGCAGAGTATGACCGGCGCTGGGTGTTGATTGAGCGCCCGCTCGTTATCGTCGGCGGCGAACTAACTTTGGAGCACACGAATCTCGCTTGGAGCGAGACGGCGCGTTTTTATGAAGCGCCGTTTCAAATGAAAGCCAACGGCGGCACGCTCGTTATAGACGACTTCGGACGCCAGCGCGTCTCGCCCGAAGATTTGCTCAATCGCTGGATCGTGCCGCTTGAGCGCCGCGTTGATTATCTCTCGATGCAAACAGGCCAGAAAATCGAAGTGCCTTTTGAGCAACTCGTGCTCTTCTCGACCAATCTGGAAGCGAAAGATTTAGTGGACGAAGCTTTCCTGCGCCGCATGGGCTATCGCGCGCGCATCGAATTGCCGACGCCGGGCGCCTACACTGAAATATTCAAACGCGCCGCTGCTGCGCGCGGTATCGCTTACGATAAAGCGTGCCTCGATCACCTGCTGAACAACTACATTATCGAACAGCGCCCGATGAAATCCTGCGAGCCGCGCGATCTGCTTAATCGCGTCGCAGACATCTGTGTTTTTGAGGGATTGCCGCTCGAACTCAATACGAAATTTTTGAATACGGCGTGGCGCAACTACTTCGGCGCATCGCACAACTTTATCGCGCAAACACAATCGTCCGGCGCAAAGGAGCAAACAGATGTTGATCTTTTGCAAGTTTGATTCGATTCAGCGCACACGAAACAGTCTAGCTTGCGCTGCACAGATGCGATTCGTTTCTTTGAGTGCAGCAATGCTTATCATTTTGGCGTTCGCCGCAACGAGTTATGCGGAGCGCCTGCGGTTAATTGATGGCACTGTGATCGAAGCAGATGATGCTTGGGAAGATGCGCAGGGCATCTGGTATAGACAGGGCGGATTGACGCGCTTGATCGAACGCAGCCGCGTGCGCGTTATCGAACCGCGTGCAAAACAAACGAACGCAGTAAAGCAAAGGTTGGAATTGAAAACGGATGCGATTGCGAAAGTAAATATTGCAAAAGACGTACAGCAATCGGCTGGCGTGCACGAAGAAGCAACTGCAGTCGCGCCGCAATCGATCACACCACAATCAATCTGGATTCATCTTGTCGGCGGCGCACGTGTCGAAGCAGATGAAGTGACGGAGACATCGGCGGGCGCATGGTCAAGACGCGGCAATCTTTCGATCTTCTTTGAACGCACGCGCATCGAACGCATCGAGCGCGAGACACAGACACAGCCTTCTATCAGTGACACTTCAGCGCGGACTCAGTGGCGCGCTCGCGGTTGGAGCACAGGCAATGCGCGGCTCGACGACTTGATTAAATCGAACGGCGCGAGACAGGTTGTTGATCCGTACCTTATCTTTTGCGTAATGGAACAGGAATCGCACTTTAACGCGCGCGCCGTCTCGCCCGTCGGAGCGCGTGGCTTAATGCAGTTGATGCCGGGCACGGGCGCGCGTTTCGGCGTGCGACGCTTCTTTGATCCGGCGGAAAACGTCGCGGGCGGCACACGTTATTTGAAACAATTGTTGCAGCAATTCGGCGGGCGCGTTGATCTGGTGCTGGCAGGCTACAATGCGGGCGAAGGCGCGGTGATTAAATACGGCGGGCGCGTGCCGCCATACAGGGAAACGCGCAATTACGTTCAACGCATCAGCGCGCGCTACAAACAAAACGATCCCTTGCGGCAGGGACGCGTAGCGCACGAAACCGCGCTGCGCGGCGAGGTAGTGTCAACGGCAAAGACACAGCAGCAAATCGCAATTATTGCAACGGCGGCAAAGCCTTTGCCTTAAAATGTTTGATATGGGTTATCAACGAAGCGCACACAAAGGTCGGATGATAAAGGGCGAAGCAATATGGATGGTTCATTAATGAAAATCTTTTTCGCCATGTGCTTGTGCGTGGCAGCGTCGTGCGACTCTATGCTCACGGCGCGAGCGCAGGCGGCACGGCAAAGCGAATCGAACCTTGCGCTGACCAACTCATCCATCATCAAGTTGGTGCGCGCCGGTTTCAAAGAAAAGACAGTGATCGCCATTATTCGCACGCGTCCAGCGCAGTTTGATTTAGCGCCGGATCGCTTAGTCGAATTGAAGAAAAGCGGCGTTGGGGAAAACATCATTCTCGCCATGCTTGCGCGCACAGATGCGAGCCTCATCTCCGACAACACTGCTTGGAACGATGACCTTTTCGGCGATGATGAGAATGCCCTGCCGCGTTCAAAACAAAATCGCAAGGACGCTGACGCCGCGACGGATATTTTCGGTTCAGGCAATGGTTCATCTGCCAGAATGCGAAGTCGCGGCGGGCGCGGCTCAAGCACAGACGACGCACAAACAACGGGCAGCGCCACTGTTCGCATACTGCGTCCCGCGACGGAAACAGGCGGCGCATCGCCGAACGATCTGAAGCTTGAGAAAACACCGACGCTCGACGACGAGGCGATTATCGGTTTAGTCGAAGCGGGATTCTCCGAAGGCACGATTATTCGCCGCATCGAAAATTCGCCCGCCGCTTACGATCTGTCGCCCGCGAAACTCGCGCTGCTTCGCCGCAAACGCGTCAGCCAAGCGATCATCCACGCGATGAGCGCCGCCATGTCCGACGACGCGACTTCACGCAGCGCAGCGCCCGCCAAAGAAACGCCGGAGCGATAAGCAAATGTATTTTATGAACGGCGCATTCCGCATCACCTGTTTGACTTTAGTCGCAGCGTTCGCGCTCGATTGTTCCGGCGCGCTTCCCGGTTTTGCTTCCATTACACATTCCTTCGTCGTGTGTGCCGTGCAAAAAAATGTGCCGCAGCAACGCTCCGCCGCGTCATCGCAAACAACACATAAGCAGAATGCGCAGGGCAGCGATGATAATGATGAAGTGATTAGGATCAGCACGAATGAAGTGCTTGTGCCCGTTTCTGTGCGGGATGCGCGTGGCGGCCTTGTCGCAGGGCTGACGCGCAAGGACTTTCGCGTTTACGAAGACGGGCGCGAGCAGCCTTTGAACGATCTGGCGTTGCGCCGCGTGCCGGTTGATGTCGTGCTGATGATTGACGCATCGTCGAGCGCCGTGAGCAATCTTGACAGCTTTCGCCACGCTGCCGAAGAATTTGCGGCGCGGCTTTCACCGGATGATCGCATCTCTTTAATCAAGTTCGATGATCGTGTCGAACTTTTGCAGGACTGGACACAGAGTCGCGTGCAACTTCGTCGCGCGCTCCATCGCATTAAGCCCGGCGTCTTCACGCGCTTCAACGATGCGCTGTTGCTTGCCGCGCGTGAACAATTGAAGAATACGCGCAATCGTCGCGCATTAATCGTCTTGACGGACGGCATTGACAGCGGGCGCGGAGCATCAGCGATGAATGATGCGTTGCGAGCTTTGCTTGAAGCACAAGCGAGCGTCTACGTCATCGCTAATACGGAAATTGAGCGCGCTGAAAAAGAGCGCGAATTGAACAATCTGACAATTGCGCCCGCTGCCGCACGTCGTTTTAACGAACTTCGCATAGACGATTTGCTCGAAGGATTGCGCGTGCTTGAGGCAAGCGAAAAGAATCTGGCGCGATTAACTGCCGCAACCGGCGGAAAGCTTTATCGTCCGCAAAATTTTGATGCGCTCAATGCTGTCTATACGGAAGTTGCAGACGAATTGCAGAGCCAGTATGCGCTTTATTACACGCCGCTGAACAAAGCGCACGATGGAACATTCCGCCGCGTGCGCGTCGAAACTCTCAATCCCGCTCTACATCCATCAACACGCACAGGCTATTACGCACCGCGCAGGTAGCTTATTGAAATCTGCTGGAAGCGATTTCATAAGAGAAATATCTCGCATCGATTCGCCTCTTGCATGAACGGCAAGAGGGCGCTACGCTTTGTGTCTCTTTTTGAAGAACATGACTCGCAGATACCAGAGGAACCCGCATGAATAAAGTGAGAAGCAGTTTTGTGATGTTGCTTACCGCAGCGACGACGATTGTTTGCATACAAGTGCGCGCGCAGGCGCAACAGCAGCGTGCTTCACAGTCGGTCTCGCGCAAGGCCTCTATGATGAAGTCGCGCTTGACGGGCGCGTATCGTCTCGATGTGGGGAGCAGCGATAAATTGTATTCCGTTGTCACAACGGCTTCGAGCAATTTACCGTCCGCAGAGCAGCAACGTTTCTTTGATGACCTGACAATACGCCTCGCCGCGCCGGATCAACTCGCCATTGAACGACGCGGAAATTTAATCAGCCTCGCTTCGTCGCGCGCACCGCGTCTTTCTTTTGCGGCAGACGGCATCGAACGCACGGAGCAAGCCACAGACGGGCGCACGATTCGCACACGCGCCGCGCTTAACGCGGATCAATTGACGGTCACGACGAGCGGTTCAAGCGAAGATAAGTTCACGGTTGTATTTGAGCCGATAGATGTCGGGCGGCGTCTGAATGTGACGCGCCGCATCGCCGCCGCCGGACTCAATCAACCCGTCGTCATACGCAGCATCTACAACAAAGTTTCGGATGTCGCGCGCTGGAGCATCTACGGCGAAACGCAACCCGTCTCAGTTGAACCGCCCGCGTCTACCTCTGCGACGGTAATCCGATCAACCTCGTCCGCGAATCTTGGGAGCAATGATGCCAACGTGCTGCGCGCGGCACTTGATGAATGGATTGCGGCGACGAACGCGCGCGACTTGAATCGTCAATTGACATTCTACATGCCGCGCGTAGAGGCTTATTACCTTGCGCGTAACGTCTCGCGTGATTTTGTGCGCGCTGAAAAAACGCGTGTCTTTGCGCGAGCGAGCACTGTAGATGTGCGCGCCGCTGCGCCGGAAATTCTTTTCGCAGACGCAGGCCGGATGGCGATTATGCGTTTCCGTAAGCAGTATGTGATCGAGGGCGGAAAGGGAAACCGGCGCGGCGAAGTCGTGCAGGAATTGCGTTGGCGCAAAACAAACGGCGTCTGGAAAATTGCGAGCGAACGTGATGTGCGCGTGCTACGTTAAGAGATCAATTGTCATTCGAGTTTGATAGTTTGACGCACGATAAGATTCTACTCTATGAGTCCGACACAAGTTGTACTACGCTTTGATGCCGGAACACTTTTGTTGGACGGCGCTGATCGTTCCGCGATTGTGCCGCAAGCATTTCGCTGGGATGAAAGAGTTATGCGTTGGCGCGCTCCGGCGTGGAATTATCGCCATGTAGTGAGGGAATTGATTCGTCGCCAAACACCTTATGAAGACGGGGCACGCGCTTATCATCAATTCGATTTTCCAACCAAGCTTTTAGTCGAACCTAGACCTTACCAGCAACAAGCGATTGCAGCTTGGCAAAAGAATAATCGTTGCGGCGTTGTGATCCTGCCGACGGGCGCGGGCAAAAGTCTCGTCGCGCAAATGGCAATCGAGTTGACGAAGCGTTCGACGCTCGTCATTGTGCCGACAATTGACTTGATGAACCAGTGGTACGATTTGCTGCTGTCATGCTTTCAGGCAGAAGTCGGATTGATCGGCGGCGGTTACTACGAAGTGGGCGCGCTGACGGTGACGACTTATGCTTCCGCGTTTCGTTTTATGGAGCGGCTCGGAAATCAATTCGGTCTTATTATCTTCGACGAGTGTCATCATTTGCCGAGCAGCATTTATCGCTACGCCGCAGAGCTGTCGATTGCGCCCTTTCGTCTGGGACTGACGGCGACGCCGGAGCGTGCTGACGGAGCGGATCAACTGCTCGAACAATTGATCGGCCCGATAATTTTTCGTCGTGAAGCGCACGAACTCGCAGGCGAATATCTTGCCGATTACAGCGTCGTCCGCATCAACGTCAAACTTAGTTCAGAAGAACGCACGGCATACGAACGCGAGCGCGCCGTCTTTCGCGCATTTCTGCAAGAGAAGCATATTAGTTTCGGTAGACCGGACGGTTGGCAAATGTTCATCGCCATGAGCGCACGCAGCGAGGCCGGTCGCAGAGCGATGCAGGCTTACCGCGAATCAAAACGCATTGCGCTCGGCACGGATTCCAAAATGCGTGTGCTTGCCGAATTGCTCGCGCGCCACAAAAAAGATCGCACGCTGATTTTCACCGCCGAGAACGAAATGGTTTATCGTATCTCTCAACAATTTTTCGTTCCGGCGATCACGCACGAGACGGGCATTAAGGAACGGCGCGAGTGGCTCGAAGCTTTCAACAAAGGCGAAGTGCTGGCGCTCGCCACTTCAAAGGTTTTGAATGAAGGTGTGAATATTCCTGCGGCGTCGGTGGCGATTGTGTTGTCCGGCTCAGGCTCGACGCGCGAACACATACAGCGGCTCGGACGTATCTTGCGCAAGCAACCCGATAAAGAAGCTGTCCTATATGAAGTAGTGGCGAGCGAAACGACGGAAGAACATATCAGCAAACGGCGCGGCGACGTCGATCAATTTCGTGAAGCGCGGCGCACGACGGAAACAGCAGAAGCGGAAGAACAACAGAGGCGCTTTGTGTGACTTATGTTAACGGCTGATCTGGCGCAAAGCTGGCAACGCGGCGGGCGCACAGGGCCGCGTCTGATCGATGCGCGCGATGCCGGTTATTTAGAAGATGCTGCGGCTCTCATTGATCTCTTCAACGCTCATCAGGGCGTTTCGCGCCGCGAATTGGACGAGGCGCTTCAATTATACGTCGGCGTCGGCACGGATTATAAAATCCTGCGCGGGTTCATTAAATTGCTGATGGACAAATGCGAGTTCGAGGTCAGTAGCGCGCTTGAGCCTTACGTCCTTCGGCGCGCGCTTTTTCTCAAAGCCTGCGAGCATCATCCGATCATCGGCGAAAGCGAAGCGCGCGCAGAGACTTTAACGAGCGTCGCACGCGAGCTTGAATGCACGCCGGAAGATTTAGTTGCGAACCTGTATGGTGATCTGCCGGAGAACCAAAAGCTTTCGGAGTTTGAGATTGTTAGTGCAAGTGAGTTGCTCGATTTATACAACGTCGCGCAGGCGCAGGCGTTACTTTATCGCTGCGTCGAAATGCGCTTGACGATTGCGCCGCAGCACACGGAAGATTACCGCGAACTGTTCGGCGCGATCAAAGCTTACAAATTGATTTATAGCATTACGGGAAGCGCGGCGGACGGTTATGAGATTCGGCTTGACGGGCCTGTTTCGATGTTTCATCGTTCGCAAAAATACGGCATACAGATGGCTGTGTTTCTTCCGGCGCTGTTGCTCTGCAAAGGCTGGCGCATGAGTGCTGAGATTGCGCAGAAGCCCGGAACAAACAACACGCGCTTTGAATTAACGAGCGATCAAACAGATTTGCGCTCGCATTACTTGCCCGCGATGCCATATCGAAATCCGACTGTCGAGCAGTTGGCTGAAAGTTGGAAAAAGTTTGACAGCCCTTGGAAGCTAGAGGCTGGCCGCGCCATTGTTGACTTAGGCGAAACCGCTTTCATCCCGGATTATGTACTGCGACGCGCTGACGGGAAACAATTTTATCTGGAAATCTTAGGATTCTGGACGCCGAAACATTTACATAAGCGACTGGAGGAATTTGCACGCGCCGGACTCAAAAACTTTATCATCGCGGCATGGGACGAACTGCGTGGCACGCGCGACCCGCTCTCACGCGTTCCAGATCACGTTCTAGTCTTCAAACGAAAGCTCGATCCGGCACTAATCGAAGCAACCGTTAATGAACTTCTTGGGAAAGATCAGGCGCTTGATCCTTAAAGCCGCAGCTTGTGGAAATTCACTTACGACCGTGCAAGTCGGCATCAGAGCGTGGGCACCCCGGCAGGATTTGCTTCACTCTCGGATGGCTGCAATATGTGATAAATGTTCGTTCCTGCCTTCTACTTCTTACTAGCGCGCCGTTGTCAAGGTGTTGTATAACTACTCTCGCAACGGTAGTCGAACAGGCAGTGTACGCATCTTTCCGTGTCGCTGATGTGCGTCGCCTACCTCTCAGGAAGTTCAGCGTTCGGGAAACAGTCCTTGAGTATCTTGGAAACAGACAGTGCTGCTCAGGCCGCCGACGCACATTCAATAGGCGCGGTTGAAATCATCGCAGTGCTCGGCGCAGGCACGATGGGGCACGGCATTGCGCAAGTCGCCGCCGCCGCAGGTTATCAGGTTATTCTGCGCGATCCAGACGAAGAGGGACTGGCGCGCGGGCTAAAGGTTATCGAAGGCAACCTCGCCAAAGGTATCGAGCGCGGCAAAGTAACTGAAACTGAACGCGAAGCAACGCTCGCACGCATACGCGGCACGCACGATCTGGCCGACACGGGCGAAGCCGAATTGTTCATTGAAGCCGCGCCCGAAATAATTGAGCTAAAGCAAAGAATCTTGCGCGAAGTTGAACAACACGCGCGCGCGAATTTCATTTTCGCCACGAATACTTCGTCGCTTTCGATCACGGAGATTGCGCGCACGGCGAAACGCCCGGAGCGAATCGTCGGAATGCACTTTTTTAATCCGGTTCACTTGATGCGGCTCGTCGAAATTGTCGTCGGGCAGGAAACAAGTGAAGATGTTGTGCAGACAGCGCTCGCGGTCGGTCGTCGTATGAAGAAAGAACCAATTACAGTGAAAGATGTGCCGGGTTTCGCGTCGAGTCGTTTGGGCGTCGCCGTCGGCCTCGAAGCGATGCGTATGCTGGAACAGCGTGTGGCGAGCGCGGCGGATATAGATAAGGCGATGGAACTTGGCTATAACCACCCGGTCGGGCCGCTGCGTTTGACGGACATCGTCGGGTTGGACGTGCGCCTGCACATTGCCGAATACTTGCACGCCGCGCTAAAGTCGGAGAATTTCCGGCCACCAGAAATTCTGCGGCATATGGTCAGCGAAGGAAAGCTTGGTAAAAAAAGCGGCGAGGGTTTTTATAAGTGGAACGAAGAAGGAATAAGAGAGAAGTCAGAAGACAGGAGTCAGCAGTGAGAATAAAGAAGCGCGGGATGTGTAGGCGCAATGTAAAGCATTTACTTTATGCCTGTTCTTATTCTGTCTCTTGAATACTTTTTCATCCTTTCGCATTTTGTGACAAACTCTTAACCACGATGGAATTCTATGAGCACGCAGATAAACAATCAGGATGAGAAACGCTTTGCCCTGCGCATGGCGTTGCGGTTACCTATTGTTGTTTCAGGGCGCGCGGACGACGGCGCGGCATGGAGCGAGCCGACTGAAACAGATGACATCTCGACGAGCGGCACGCTCTTTCACCTTAATCAAAAAGTGAACAAGGGCGAGCAGCTTTACTTGCGCGCGCATAAACCGGACGGCGCGCCCATCGAAGTCACTGCGACAGTGGTACGCGTCGCGCCCGCCATTTACGGCACGGCGCGGATCGGCGTTTCAATCAGCGAGCCTGTCGATAACTGGCTGCGGCTTTTTGTTTCATGGGTTGCGGATGAACAGCCCACCGCGCCGAATATTGACGATGACAACGATGATGACCTCGCATCCTCCGTTTAATTCATTCTTCAACTTCTATAGCTGTCGGAGCGTACAGACAACATGCCCGCATCATACGAAACGCTGCTCATCGAACGGCGCAGACGCGTCGCGATTATTACTATCAACCGCCCGGAAAAAAGAAACGCACTCAACATAAAAACGCGTCAGGAAGGAGCCGCCGCGCTCGACGAACTGCGCGATGATGTGGAAATCGGCGTCGTGGTGTTTACGGGCGCGGGCGATAAAGCCTTCGTCGCGGGCGCAGACATCGCAGAGTTTGCGAATCGCACTGCGCTGACGCAACGCGACGTAATGCTTGATCGCTCGCTTTTCACCGCCGTTGATTCTTTTCCGAAACCTGTTATTGCGATGATCAATGGTTACTGTCTCGGCGGCGGCTGCGAACTCGCGCTCGCTTGCGATTTGCGCATCGCTTCGGAAACGGCTTCGTTCGGCCAACCGGAAATCAATCTTGGGATTATTCCCGGCGGTGGCGGCACGCAGCGTCTCACACGTCTCATCGGCGAAGGCAAAGCGATGGAGTTAATCTTAACGGGCGACATCATCGACGCGAAGACAGCCTACACGCTCGGCCTCGTCAATATGGTTGTCCCGTCGGCAGACCTCGAAGCCAAGACAATGGAAATCGCCAACCGCATCGCGGAGAAAAGCCCCATCGCGCTGCAAATGGCAAAGGAAGCCGTCAAGCTTGCCTCGCGTTCCAACCTGGACGAAGGCCTGCGCCGCGAAGTCGATCTCTTCGCACTCTGCTTTTCATCCGAAGACAAAGACGAAGGCGTCAATGCTTTCCTTGAAAAACGCCAGCCGCAGTTCAAAGGAAAGTAGCGAGCCGCGCCCATGCGAATCCTTGCTCTTATCTTCGGTCTTTTAATCGCGGCGGCGGGCGGCACAATCGCTTACCGCGCCTTGTTTCTTGATCCAAGCGCGGGCGTCGTCATCACCAACACAAACATACGCGAAGTCCCGAATGCCCTGCGTACAGGCGGCGGCATCGCCTTACTCGTCATCGGCGCTGGCCTCGCCTTCCTCAGTGCGCGCCGCCGCTCGTAGGTTTGAATGTTAGTTGAGAGTCTCGCCGGAATTGGCGCAGGTTCAGCGCGCTGATCGCGGCGCGCTCGTCTTCCTCGTTTTGATTGTCTCTTGTAGATTCTGTCGCTCTAATTCAAATGCTATGAACGGATATTTCCGCCTTAAATAATCGAGCGAAATTTCTCCATTAATATACTCACTAACTCTATTGGCTCTGGGTTGTGCAAGCCTATTGTCATCATTAAGTCTTAATTGGTCAATTGTTTGCTGAATAGCCTTCTTCAAGTCGCCGGGTAGCGTGTCCGCAGGATTGACACGGAATGTAGTAAAATCAATTACGAACCACCCGTTTTGAATACGAAAGGGGTCAAGCACATCATTAGAGTTGGCTTTGTTTTCGTTCACTTTCGGATTACAAAAACGGTAATTACTCCATTCATAAACAAGATTCGGGGCTTCTGATTTAGGTAGATAGTGGTCAACACTTCCAACAGCGTGTCCGGCATCTACGGAAATATAACTGGCTGTGTAGGCACAAATACCTTTATAAGCATCGCGGAGGTCATTCAAACAATGCTTCCAATATTTCTTAAACTCGGTACCGTGAAGAATTCGATGCGAGTTTTGCTGTAAAAATCTTTGACCGGGAACCCTGACCTTTGCATTGAAATTTGACGGCTCAGGTTGCTCTTCCACATGAATCATAATTCTATTCCGTGCGTTTCAGCAAAATAATTCCATCTTGACCAAAACTCATCATCAGCCGCTAAAGTCTGCAAAAGTTTTTTAGAGACCTTAGCAATTTCTTCCTTCGATGGACTCTTTAACTTTTGTAGTTCTTTTGCCTCTTCTATTGCTTGTTCGGCGGGAAGTGAACGAGCGTGCCGTAAATCAAATACCTTGGAGGTTAGCCAAGCATCAACTGAACCTTGGCGAATAAAATCCATTTCCTTAAATTCGACTTCACCGTTCTGAGTTAGGTCAACATGAAATAAACCATCAAGTTCATCGCTGAAAATAGATTCTGCCGATGCCATAACAAGTGGTGAGTGAGTTGCAATAAAGAATTGCGTTTGCAGACCATCAGACAGTTCACTAATAGCATCTAGTAATGCCGGTAAAACTGTTCGTTGCCATAACGGATGTAGATGCGACTCTATTTCATCTATCATCACAACCATTCTTCTTTGCGGCTTGGATTGAGATATTCTTGAATAAACCAAATGCTCGTTCCAAGTCCACGCAATCAAGTACGATAGTGCAAGAACGCGCCGAACAGCAGCAGATGAATGAATAATCGGAACTTCACCATAAGAATGTTTAAGTGTCGGAATGTCTGTTGACTCAAAAGCTAATCGGCTAGGTTCACCGGGTTCTAAATCACCTAAATCAGGTGGTGATAGTCTTGACAAGACTCGCTTAAATATATCGAAAGGCTCTTCAATTGCGGAGCTGTTTTGCCATTTTATCCAATCTCGAAGTAAACCTTCGATTTGTCCCGGAATTCCGTTCCAAACGTCATCGCTAGAAATCGCGGCGGAAGGAACACCGCTTTTATTTTGCGAAACAAGTTCTCCTAAAAATGAGTCTCGGAGCGGATTCCAGATAGCGAAAGAACCATCTACGCGAGCGTAAATGACAAGACCCGGAATTTGAGGACGGTCTTTAATCTCAGTCCATCTTTGCCTTTCCGGTAAATAGGTTGCTGTTACTTTCTTTAATCTGCCTTGCTTACTTCCTATTTGAAAAGAAATCTGCGGGTTTTGTTTTATTTCTGTTCTTGGAGTAGCTTGCGACTGAATTGATGTCCATCTCCCCGTCAAAGCCCACCACGAACATTCCAAGAGAAAAGATTTCCCTAAACCATTATCGCCCGTCAATAAATTTAAGCGTTCGGCTGGCTCAAATTTCAGATGTGGCATTGGGCCTACGCCCTGAAGTTCTAAAAGAGCTAAATTTTCCCCTGTCTCCGGTTCTGAATCGGGCGGCGTTCCTAAATACTCTTTTAGAGTTTCCCAAGTAGCAGGTGTTTTTTGAAATAAGGGTTTCTCAAAAAGTGTTTTATCTACATTAAGATCAAATAATGCGTATTCGGCTTCGCTAATATTAAATTCTGCTAAAAACGTATCAATAATGTCCTCTGCTTTTACGTTTGAGTTCCAATCACGTTTACGGTATAACCACGCCGCCAAAAGAAAAACAGGAATTTTTTCACCCTTATAATTCTTTAGATTGTAAGACAGATTAGCTTGCAAGACTCCAATGTATTGAGGTTGCCAGCCCCAAGAGGAGCTACCTATATCGTGGATAAACGCTTTATTAAAAGCCGAGCGAGTACGAATACTTTGCAAAGTCGAGCTAGCATATTTTTTACGATGAACCCATAGTTTCAACTTATCGGAAATTCTAAAAAGGCGAAAAAAGTATTCTGACTTTTCATCCGGCTTGTAATAGGTATCTAAGAAATCAGTTTCAAGAGTATCAATCGAAAGTTGATCGCCTTTACCGATAGGCAGCCTTTCTTTTTTACAAACTAAGAAAGTGATGCCGTAAAACGGATGAATATATTCCAGTTCCGTGATTGCTTCTCGGATTATATCTAAACTAATAAACATTCGTATTTAGCTTTTAATACTTGCTCAACTCATTAACTATGTGCTGACAAAATTTAGGATTTAATTCGATTCCAGTGGCAGAACGTCCCGATTCAATTGCAACGCGCAACGTCGTGCCGGAACCGGCAAATGGGTCCAAAACAGAACCATCGGCAGGGCATCCGATACTCAAACACCGCTCTACTAATTCGTCTGGAAAGGGAGCCGTGTCAATACCGCTTGCGGCTTTGGGACGGGGCGCTATTGTCCACATATCTTCATCTATGTCTTTATCAATCAACGGTTGTCTATCGAAGTAATAATTTCTAGTTTTTGCAAACATAAAAACGAATTCGTAACTACGACGCGGACGGTCTTTTACCGATTCCGGCAAACAACGTTTGCGGTACCAAATAATTGAACTACGCAAAATCCAACCTCTTTTTGACATTTCGATAGCTACGCGCCAAGGAATGCCTATCATTGATTTGCGCTGAATCCCAATGTCCAGACCGCCGCTTTTATCAACTGCCCTTAAACCAAAACGACGTTTATTACTCTTTTTGTCTTTACCCTGTGCTTCACCTTTGCCTGAATAGTAAGTATCCCCTAAGTTCAAAAAAAGTAAGCCGTTCAATTTGAGTTTCTTATAAACTTCATCCATTACATTGGCGATTGTTTCAACATATTCTGTAACGGTTTCTTCCTGTCCGATTTGTTCATCAACGCCGTAATCACGTAACCAGTAATACGGTGGTGATGTGACGCAACAGTTGAAACTGTCTTCCGGCATCTGTTGTAAAACAGCATGTGCATCGCCTTGATAGATGTTCCACGGTAAACCTTTGGCTGTTTCGCTACGATAAACAGTTTGGTTACGCTCGATTTTTGCTATTGCTTCTTGGAATAATTGCGTTGCAATCATAAAACTGATTTTACAGAATGTTTCCCGAAATTGTTAAACTATCTTGTAAGTATAGAATCCGCTTCGTATGTATTGCTTGATAATGCCAACCGTGATGCGTTGAAACTGCTGCGCCGCATCCGCGCGGCAAAAGTTTGGGTAACTGTGCGACGTTGTGCAAATTATGCTACTTTTTCCGCTCGATGCCGAGCCAGCGAAGTTGAAAATGTTGAGGGCAAGTAGGTTTCTTTATAGCATACTTCACCACTGCACCAACAGGTTTTGAGCGTTCGTGGTAGGCATGGCTTTGCGAAGTTATCGTATCTTTGGTAATCTCCCTTTCAATAAGAGAAGCCGTTAGGGTAGCAGAAACAAATTGACATCGTTGGCTTCTCAATAATATACGGGGCCATAGCTCAGCTGGGAGAGCGTTTGACTGGCAGTCAAAAGGTCGGGAGTTCGATCCTCCCTGGCTCCATTCCTTTCTCAAACAATTTCAATTATTCAAGACCTACAGGTGATATAATGAACCCGTTTTGGTTCAACGAACCGTGTTTATTGCGAAGAGGAATCAGATGGGGATCGCCAAACCGGATTTGAAAGCGGAAGCAATTCGTTTGCGCGTCGAGGAACGACTATCTTTGAGAGAAATAGCGGCGATTACCGGCGCGGCTAAAGGATCACTTAGCGTGTGGTTGCGTCCGCATCAGCTTACGGATGAAGAAAAGAAGACTCGAAGTAAAACTGCCAAGCGATATGTGACGCCGAAGAAGAGTCATGGTGAAGAATCAAAACATTACCAAGTTGCCGCTTGGCCGAAATTTACTAATCAGCAAAGAGGAAGAATTGCCGAAGCAGCGATACTTTTCCGTTTAGTTCTTCATGGATTTGACGTATATACATCAGTTTTTGACGGAGACAAAGTAGATTGTCTTGTACGTGTTCCTGCGAGCGAGAAAATAGTTAAACTACAAGTTCGTTGTGTTCATTCGCCGTCCAGACATGGCCTTCCGGTTGTCCGATTAAAATGTGCAGAGGGGCACAATAAGCGTAGGAGATACAGAGAAGGAGAGTTCGACTTTATTGTCGGCTACTATCTTTTCAATGACACAGCGTATGTATTTTCGTTCGATGAAGTAACGCATCTCAAAACATTTGTCACTATTTCTGAGAAGTACGCGGAGAGATGGGACAAACTAAAAGTATAGCTGCACGGAGTCAAAAAGTTAAATGATAACTCAAACCAGCTTTTCTCGGACTTTGATTTTTCTGAAACGTTACCGAAAAGGAAATTTATCATGAGCCTGTTCAAAAAAGAGCGATTCATCATCCTATTCGTGTTGCTGCTTTGCCTCGCTTTCGCGCAAAGCTTCGTGACATCTTTCGCGCAGAATAGAACCACGCGCGCAAGCCAGAATATGATTAAGCCTCTCACTTACCCAACGGCGAAAAGAACGGATCAAGTTGACGATTATCACGGCACGAAGGTCGCAGACCCGTATCGCTGGCTGGAAGATTTGGATTCCGCAGACACGAAGGCGTGGGTCGAAGCGGAGAATCGTTTGACCTTCGATTACCTACGGGAGATTCCGTTCAGAGCGCAGATCAAAGAGCGTTTGACGAAGCTCTGGAACTACGAAAAATATAGCCCGCCGTTCAAGGAAGGCAATCGTTATTTCTATTTCAAAAACGACGGCTTGCAAAATCAAAGCGTGCTTTACACGGTCACCTCGCTCGACGCCGCACCGCGCGTACTGCTTGATCCGAACAAGCTTTCGAGCGACGGCACGGTAGCGCTCAACGGTTTGCGTATCAGCGATGACGGGAGGCTCATGGCTTACGGCTTGTCCGCGTCCGGTTCTGATTGGCAGGAATGGCGCGTGCGCGATACGGAAACCGGCGTAGATATGCCCGACGATATTAAGTGGGTCAAGTTTTCAGGTGCTTCCTGGACGCCCGACAGTAAAGGATTTTTCTATAGCCGCTATGACGAGCCGAAAGATGGCACGATGATGCGCGGCGTCAATTATTTCCAGAAGCTTTATTACCACCGGCTCGGTACGGCGCAAGCAGAAGACGCGCTTGTGTATGATCGCCCGGATCAAAAGGAATGGTCTTTCGGCGGACGCGTGACGGAAGACGGACGCTTCCTCGTCGTCAGCATAGGACAGGGCACGGACGTAAAGAATCGCGTGTACTACAAAGACTTGAATGCGAAAGATGCCGGGATGGTGAAACTGCTCGACGATTTCGATGCGTCGTATGATTTCATCGGCAATGACGGGACACTTCTTTGGTTCAAATCGGATTTGGGCGCGGCGCGCGGTAAAGTTATCGCTATTGATACGCGAAAGCCGGAGCGCGCGAATTGGAAAGTCGTCATCCCGGAAGCCGCAGAGACGCTTCAGGACGTGAATTTTATCAACGACATGTTTGTCGCAAGCTATCTGAAAGACGCGCACACACAGGTCAGGATTTACCGCACGAACGGCGAGCACGTGCGCGACGTTGAACTTCCCAGCATCGGATCAGCCGCAGGCTTTAACGGTAAACGCAAAGACACGGAAACGTTTTATTCGTTCACGAGTTTTACGACGCCGCCGACGATCTATCGCTACGATATGCGAACGGGGAAAAGCGCAATCTTTCGCCAGCCGAAAATCGCCTTTAATCCGAACGACTACGAAACCAAACAAGTCTTTTACAAAAGCAAAGACGGCACGCGCGTCCCTATGTTCATCACGCACAAAAAAGGATTAAAGCTTGACGGCAACAATCCGACGTATCTTTACGCTTATGGCGGATTCAATATTTCGCTGACGCCAGCGTTCTCGCCCGGCAATCTGGTATGGATGGAAATGGGCGGCGTTTACGCGCAACCGAACTTGCGCGGCGGCGGCGAATACGGCGAGGCTTGGCACAAGGCTGGCACAAAGCAGCAGAAGCAGAACGTGTTCGACGATTTTATCGGCGCTGCCGAATGGCTCATCACAAACAAATACACTTCGACGCCAAAGCTTGCTATCGGCGGCGGCTCAAACGGCGGACTGCTCGTCGGCGTAGCGATTACGCAGCGGCCTGATCTTTTCGGCGCGGCGCTTTCGGCTGTCGGCGTGATGGACATGCTGCGTTTTCAGAAGTTCACTATCGGCTGGGCGTGGACTTCAGACTACGGTTCGTCCGACAATGCGGAAGACTTCAAAGCGCTCTACGCTTACTCGCCACTGCATAACATTAAACAGAAAACTGTCTATCCGCCGACATTGATTACCACGGCAGACCATGATGATCGTGTGTGGCCGGGACACAGTTTCAAATTCGCGGCGACGATGCAGGCGGCGCAGTCAGGCGCTGCTCCCATCCTGATTCGCATTGAAACAAAGGCCGGACACGGCGCAGGCAAACCGACCTCGAAAATCATCGAAGAATTAGCCGACCGTTGGGGCTTTCTCACGCGTGCGCTTGATATGCGCCTTTGAAGGTGTTCAGGCTAGCGGTGAATATCAAGTTGGGCGGCGGGATGTTGAATAAATAAGAACACCCAAAATACAAGCAGGACTCAGAAACTTACTTACTCGAAAGGCACTCTAAGCTATGAGCTTAAATCTAAATGCTTCCTCACCTTCTGCTTATATAGATGCTGTCAACGATTCCAGATTCGTTCGCACCTTTGGAATAATTGCATTAATCGGATCAATTCTCATTTTTATCGGCGGTGCTGTAGCAATTGGTATCGGTTTAGCTGTAATGGGCTTTGGTAGCGGGCGTTATTACCGAACATTAGGTTTGGCAGTTGTTATTCTAGCCATTCTTGGTTTCTTATTAGAGCCATTTAGAATTATTGCTTCGGTAGCGCTAGCTGCTGGAGTAGCATGGAAGGGTAAGACCATACTAAATACGCTTGCGCTAGAAGGGAAAGATGATGCTGATTGGCAGGTTACACGCAAGCGTGCTAATACAGGTGTGGTCTTGAGTATAATCGCAATTATAATTAGTTTTGCATGGCTCGGTCTATCTCTAATTGGATTGTTTGCTAGATATCGTTAAATGTAGTTGCGTGTGAAACGCAGCCTAACAAGTTCTTGCAGTGGTTGAGAACCTGCTTGTTATCTTGCGTGGCGAGTCGTAAGGTTCGCCACCCGCGTTCTCTGCCGCTGAAGTTTGGTGTTACGTGGCGCTCGCTCCAGATTCATTGAACGGTAATGAACACTTTGTTACATTCTCGTTGTGTGGCGTGTGTTTATGCGGCGCGCACCTCGACATACTCGATGCTTGATGATGGTTGAGGAATCGGCTGACCATCTTCACGTAATCCTTCGATGTGAAACTCTATTGCCTCTTGAATTAGTTCTAAAACCTCTTCTTTGGTTTCGCTTATGGCAACGCAGCCCGGCAAGTCCGGCACATACACACCAAAACTACTTTCGCCTTCTTCGAGAATTACAGCATAACGCATAACTTTCGATTCTTACCTTTCGCTTACTTCAAGCCCGCTTGCTTCTAGATATTATTCAGAGTTCCGGGCGGAATGTCTGGCGTGCCGGTGTATTACTATTAAGAAGCTGTTTGAAAACTCATTCTTTAGCCGCGAAGCGGCGAGAAGGAAAGTAGCCGGGGGTGAACCGTCCGGTTTGCGTCGGCTGTTTCCGCGCTGACCGCGCGCCGAGATACGTCTGAGCGCATCTTCAATGCGCGCTTCTCGATGCGCCGCCGTTCCAGAGGTTTCACCTCCGGCTACTTTCTGTCTGCGCTTTCAGCGCAAAAACGAATTTCCAAATAGCTTCTAAGCTCGACTTTATCCATTTACGCAGCGTAGCAGAGCGCGTCCGTCAAGCGGTCTAATAATGCACGATCTACTTTTACGCTGTCAGTGTCAAAACACGACACGCGAAAACCTGCTTCGCG
>JAABUR0100001568.1_pt1 | contig 40143 bp, 5 predicted proteins | sample 5560091 | NCBI WGS metagenome assembly JAABUR01 (sample SAMN10711879, study PRJNA513375) | rock metagenome | isolation source: Antarctica rocks | place: Antarctica: Victoria Land, University Valley sud | reverse complement strand
TCCCCCATCCCCCATCCCCCATCCTCCATCGAAACGCATCCACCTCTACCCACCTATCGACCACGCCGTGAACCCCATACATAATCCAAGACCCCTCCAACGAAAAGTCTTAGATCAGAATAGCATATCCATATCCCAAGAATCTGTATCCTAGATTGAATGACTTACACTCCTCGTCTCTCAATGAGGTCCGTGCGAAACAATTGGAGAGCAAAAGGCTGATAGATGTTACTCGATGAAGGCTAAAGGGACTGAATATTGTAGAAGTTTGATCTTTATGGAAATGCTATATGCTATACGTGCATAATCTTCCTCCAACAGTCTCGATTCGGAAGAGAATCTGATGAAAAGAGAAAAATCTTACGAAGGAGAGCCAATATACTATGCCGCTTTGAAAGCCTTCAAGCCTCCCCTCATCCTAGCAAGCTCCGAGCAATGCTACGCCCATTACACACGAAAATGTCGACAAGGCCACATAGCCACTGAGCCATGACCAAAGATGCTACAGGCAACTATCAAAATCCACTCCTCAACACCCATCTCTTCTCCACATTCCTGCTACCCACCCGTTCAGCCACCAGGTCCAGCGTAGCTCTAATCGCATCTTTCGGCTGCTGCGCAAATCTGCCGCGCATGTTAATCAATGTTGGTGGTCGGCTCCTACAGTGGATGGGGGCCAACATACTGCTTTTTGAGAATCTCGACAATGGCTATTTTGGTGAGGTCGCTCCCTTGAATCGCAGCTTTGAACTCGTCCATGAGCTCTGGTGCAATCAGGCGTTGCGGTTTGGATGGTCTCGTTGGGAGTGCCGAATCTGAGTCGGCTGTTTTGGGCACTTCAGGGAGCGTGGAGGAGGGTAGGACGGTGTTTTGTCGATTTGTTGGGTGGAGGGGTAGGCGTGGTGGCTCCATGAGAGTGCCTTGGGTGTGCGGCGTCGTCTGATGATTGGAGACGGTTGCGGGTTGCCAATAGGTTGAGCAGTATGGATCAATAGGTAGTCGGGGATTTTCTGTATAATCAGCAAAAGTCAGATTATGGGAAGAGGAGCTCTTTTTACCCAATAAGATGTCGAGTTTGAAAAGACGCCAGTCAAGGCCTGTAATCGTATAGTTGGAGTCCGGCCCTTCAGAACCTTCCCAGCACAGCCCTGAGCACTTCGGCTCTTGATCGCCCAGCATTGGGCGACGTTTGATCGAACGAGTCGCCTCGGTTGCCTCCTCGTCGTCCAAAAATTCGTCCATCTCGTCACCGCCATCGTCGTCGTCCGGCTCCTCTTCCCCTTCGGAATCAAGATCTTCCCCTTCGACAGGTTCCTCCCATTCAGCTTCTGAGTCGTAATCATAGTCTATATTAGGGAGCCCGCGATCGAACGGGTTTCGAGCCAGCTTGGAGAGGGACTTAATGTCTTTGAAACGGGTGCAGGTGCCAATGTAGGGTGGCCGGACATCCTCTTCAAACTTCAAATACTTCATGGGTACTAACTTGAGTAGATCTAAAGGCTTCTGAGCGGCTCGCTGTAATTGCGAGTCCGTCAGGTCAATGGGGTTGGAGTTGGTACCATCAATAGCTGCCATAATGTCCTTCACCGCAAATAGTTGGCGTCGCCGTCGATCTCTACTGCGGGTAGGCATGTGTAATAGATCGGCAAAGTAGCACCCTAAACGTTGCTCTCTTGAACCCTCACATGCCTCTTCTTTGTTCTGTAGGTTCTTGTCAATACTGTCCTGAGCAAACGCTATGCCCCTGTCGTCCCGCGAAAACCGATTGTGGGAAGCAATGACCGTGTTTGGTTTTGTTGGGAATTCCTGAAAGTTCTGTTCGTAGTCCGATTTCCGTGGTTTTGACGGTGTGATTGAGACTGATCGACTTCGGTGATGTCCTTCCATGGCCTGCACCTCGCTGATTGAACTCCGCCTGCTACTAAGAGGACTATGAGTATCTCGGGCAGGCGATCCGGAGGATATGCCGTTAGGCATGGAGTTGGGGGCGAAGAATTTGTCCATACGTAATTGGTTCTGCTAGTGTGTAAGCGTGATCGATATTATCATTGCAAGGCTCAAGGCGTATATACTCTGGCCTTCTTGTTACTCTCCTCTTCCTTCTGCTTCTTTTCCTCCATCTTGATCCTAGCTTGCTCCTCCCTCGCTTTTCGCTTTTCCTCTTTCTCAAGGTCCTTGAGCCTCTTCTCCTCCTCCTTCCTCGCCTTTTCCTGTGTTTTCTGACGCTCGATAGACTCCTTCTCGGCTTCCTTTTTGGCTTTCTCTTCTTCCTTCCTTGCTTTCTCGTCCGCTTTCTGGCGCTCCTTAAATTCCTTTTCTATCCGCTGAACTTCTTGCTCTTCGAAAGTAAGCTTTGCCTTTTTGGCTCTAGGTTTTGGCGTGGAGTTCGAGGTTGCCGAGTGAGGTATGGGAGTGTTCACAGGAGCGGAGCTGGTGGGATGTGGGGCTTCACCAGTAGGTTGACATAATGCCATCTCCGGAGCAGCCCCATTGAATACGGATGAGGCTTGCTTCAGTCGTGCAGCCGTTGTAGAGTACTCTTGCGAAGGGTCCTCCAACCCAGCGGCGTCGCAGGTACGCTTCAGGGACCTGGGGGACGCCATGGGCAGTGTGAGAGTGCTCATAGGTACTTCGGATGTCGAGTGTTGCGTGGTATCCTGCGTCGAACAATCTGGATCAAGCAGAGTTGAAGCTGCCCAGAGCTGCGTGTCGTTATTTACTCTCCTCTCGCTTTTAGAGGCAGGGGTGGTGTGTTGGGAGCTCACAGGTCTGGGGGTCCAGGAAGTCGCTTCCTGATTGCCTCGCTCAGCTAGCGCGTAGATTCGCGCCGCCAAGACTGGGAGAATCTGCGTCAACATCACCCCTAATAGAGTATAGGGTGCATGCCGCCTTGTAAGGGTGAAAATCGCACCAACAGGGGTACTTGAGGCTGTGCTAAGGGTGACGTGTCACCCAGCCCACACTAGGGAACAGCCCCGAGAGGACCGTCTTATCTACCGACACCACCAAAGCCTGATTGGTGGAGATTTACTCGCTTATTTAACGCTAAAAGTCGTGTACTTCTGGTAATTTTAGAGAGGACATCTAGTACGATGATTTAATTAAGTGACTAACCCTTTATCTTCTTAAAGATCCTAACCTGTACTTTACTAATAGAATAAGCTATCTAAATTTAGTATATTACCTTCGGTATTAATAACGATACCTTTTAGTCGCTAATTAATATCTTATCTCTATATAGCTTCTATTAAGAAAGTAGAACTATCTTCCCTACTATATCTTATAGCTTTACTTATAACGCTAATAATTTTATATACCTACTAGATATAGTATTATTATATCCTTTAACTAGCTAGTAGACCGTTCCAAACGCGCTAATATAGGCGGGTTCCGGCCTATTATTACAAGTAGAACCGGCGGTTCTTATATTATACTTAGGCGAAGTACTTCTTATTATAATTAGTAGATTACTAATTAATATACTGAAAGAAGAAGTAATTAGTAGATTACTAACTAATATACTAAGATAGGAAGAACTAATAGTATTAGTATTAATCTAACTAATATACTATTTCCTATATTTATATAGAGAGTATACTTTCCCTTCTAGATAGGAGCTTTATATTTAACTTATATTATCTACTAGACTAATCTCCTAGATACTAAATATAATTCTATACTAGACTAGTTTAGTATAAAGCCTACTTACCTTCTCCTTAATACTCCTCTTTATAAGATTAACTATAGATCCCTATTAACCTTCTAGAGACTAGGGGTTATAATACTTTAAGTACCCTTAAGATAAGTACCTTAAGAGAAAGGAACCCTACCTTAAGTAAACGCGGTTTATAATAGTTAATAATAGCTAAAGCTAAGGATAGTATTAAGATTACTAAACTAGACCTATATTATAGTAACTAAGATAAGTTAGAAGAGTAGTTAATATAGATATAGCTATACTTCTCTTTTAACTAGGATACTATTAAGTTAGGTAAGTAACTACTATTTATAATAACTTATATAAGAGGATAGGCCTAGAGGTAGTCTACTTTATATCTTAAATAATATATAGAAGGACTTAATAATAGTAATAATATTACTATTAAAGTATAGATAGAGAGCTTTACTTACTTTTATATTAAGATAAGATAAATATTTAGACCTTCTAATAAAGAAAATATAGCTATATAAGTTATTTAATACTTAACTTAGAAAAAATTAGTATTAGAGTATTTGACTTAGTTCTAATAATACCTTATATAAACTAACTAGGATAATAATATATTAATAATAATATATTAAAGAGGATTAAAGGATAATATTAAGAAAGAACTTATATAAGATAGAGTAGTATATAATATACTAAATATACTTATTAAGATTATAATAAGGATTAATAACTAACTCTATAAGCTTATAATAAAATTATATTATAATAGTAGTATTACTAGACTTAGATGAGTAGGGATCTATTTTAAAGGATATTATAATAAGAGATATATATAGTATAATCCTTATAGACCTATACTAATAAAATTAGACTTTACTTAAAAGAAAAATAAATTTAGGGGTAAGAAGTAGTAAGGAGATAAAAAAGTAATAAAATATTATAGCTATAATAAACTAGGCTATATTACTAAAGATTATAGGTTAAAAAATATAGTAAAATAACTATAGTTAAATATATTAAAAAGAGTACTAATTAAAATAATTAAATTTCTAAGGGATTAACTAGAGGTAGAATATAATAATAAAGAACTAGATATAATTATAAAAGACTTACTTAAACTTATTAATTAACTAATAGATAAAAATATCAAAGAACTTAAAATTAGAGAGAAGGAATTACGCGAAGAGATTACTAAAAAATAGAGAAATATTAGATAGATTAAAGGAAGACTTACGTGAATTTATAAATAACTAAAAGAACTAGGTTCTAATAATAATAATAATAGTAGTTAGGCTTAGAAGGAAAATCCTAAGTAAGGCTAAGAAAATAATAATTTAGACTAGGAGGACCTTAGCTATAAACCTAAGAAGGGTAAGGAGAAACACCTTAAAGAATCTTATACCTCTATATTAAAAGATCTATAAATAAAACTTAAAGAAAGAATAAAATTCTACTAAGAAAAAGTATTAGATAAACTCTTATAAAAGGAATTTTAAAATAATTTATAATATCTATAATATTGAGTAATATATTAGATAGCCTATACTAATAAATATTATTCTTACTATTACTAAGTAAAGGAAAACTTAGGGAAGGTAGTTAAGATATATATATATAGAAAAGTTTAGATAGCTTATAATAACTTAAACTATAACTAGTACTTAGTAATAAAGAGAAGTTATAAGTAGTTCTTAAACTATAATTAAAAGTAGTATAATAATCTCTATAAATATCTTAAGTATAATAAGGATACTAGAGAATATTACTTATTAGAGTAGTATATATATTTTTATAATAAGTATAAGAAATATATATAATAAAAGAGAATTACTAGATTCCACCCTAGTTTAGGAAAAGAGTAATCCCTTATATTAAAGGGAAGTATAAGGAGATTAATATCCTAATCCCTAGAATATAATAGTTATATATAATAGTTATATATAATAGATATTAATATACTAGTTAAAATAAATAGTTAGAGAACTATAATAATAATAGATTCTAGAGTATCTAGAAACTTTATTTCTAAAGTATTAGTATAGTTAGTAGGCCTACTAATATAAAGAAAAAAGGATCTATATAACTTATAAATAGCTAATAGGTTAAACCTATTAATAGGAAGTATAGCTAAGGAGATAACCTAACTACTATTTATAATTCAGCGCTATTATAAGGAAATAATCTTTAATATAGTTAGGATAATCGCTTATTATATTATTCTAGGTATACCTTAGTTAAAGAAGTATAACCTAGTAATTAACTAGAGAAGAAAAGTACTTAAGTTTAAGTAAACTAGTAATATTACTAGATTCTACCCTATATACTAATAGAGGATAATAGTAGATAAGAAATTAAATTAAAAGATAGTTAAAGTATATATTACCTTAATTTTAAATAAGGATAGCCTTAAAGAATAGGGATCTAGCTTAATAGATACTAGTAAAGGTCTATAAGGTTAATAAGTTAGAGTTCTTAAAGTAACTAATAGTACTCCTAATATCTTATAAGAGTATTAAAGATAGAAATACCTCTTTATAAAAGAGATAATAGTAAAAGCTCTACCTAAATACTAACCTTAAGATTATAAGATTAAACTTAAACTAGGGAAGGAATTAATATTTAGACCTATTTATATATTATCTAAAAAGGAACTCTTAGTACTACGTAGGTACTTAGATAAGAACTTAAAAAAGGGATTTATTTAAAAATCTAAATTACTAGTAGGGTATTTAATACTCTTTATAAAAAAGAAAGATAGATTACTATAACTATATATAGACTATTAAAAGTTAAATAATATAACAATTAAAAATTATTACCTACTACTTAATATTAGTAAGTTATAGAATTAGCTAGCTAAAGTAAAGATCTTTATAAAGTTAGATCTTAAAGGAGCATATAATTTAATTTAAATAAAAGAAGGTAATAAATAGAAAATAGTATTTAGGACTTAATATAGATATTATAAGTACCTAGTTATACTATTTGGTCTTACTAATATACTAGTAACCTACTAGGTACTAGTTAATAATATTATACGAGCTTATTTAGATTAGATAGTAATTATATACCTTAATAATATATTAATATACTCTAAGACTCTTAAGGAATATATCCTCTATATATCCTCTATATTAATATACCTATTATAAGTAGGACTCCTCTTAAAACTAGAGAAGTACGAGTTTTATAAGGATTTAATTAAATTCTTAGGGTTTATAATAATAATTAAAGGAGTTTATATAAGCCCTAAGAAGATTTAGGCTATATAGGAATAGCTTATACTATATAATATTAAGTTAATATAAGGATTCTTAGGATTTACTAACTTTAATAGATATTTTATAGAAGGCTATTCTAAGAAGGCCCTACTACTAATAGAAATTATAAAGAAGGATATAGGATTTTAATAGGATACTAATTAAAAGAAAGTATTTACTAAAGTAAAGTAAGTATATATAGATCTACTAGTACTTTATATATTCTAAAATAGAGAGCTAGTATATATTAAAATAAATACTTTAGACCTTATAATAGGAGCCTACTTATATTAATAGTTTAATAGTAAATAGTATCTAGTAGTATACTACTTATATAAAATAATAGTAGTAGAATAGAATTATAATATATATAATAAAGAGCTTTTAGCTATTATCTATTTATTATAATACTAGAGAGTATATACTAAAAGTTATTCTAAACTTACTATCTTTATTAATTATAAGAACTTAGTTACTTTTATAATAACTAAAGAGTTAAATTAATAATAAGTTAGATAGTCTAAGCTCCTTAGATAGTATAAATTTAAAATTTAGTATACCTTAGGTAAAGATAATAGATAAGTAGACGTTTTAAGTAGATAATCTAATTATATATAAATAAAGGATACTATAATATAACCTATCTTAAAATAAGAAAATAATAGATTATTAGTACTAGCTAGAAATCTAGTAATAACTATTTAAGTTATAATATATATATTTCTAGGTTTAAAAAAAGTATATATTAAAAATACCTTAGCTAGTAAGCTTAAGAAGTAATAACCTAACTAAGACCTATTATTATATAAGTAGAAGCTATACTTACTATTAAAAGTAGTTAAGGAAGTAATTAGGGATTACTATAATAATCCTTTACTAGGATATCTATAAGTTTCTAAAATATTAGAAATTATTTAAAGGATTTATACTATACCTAACTTACGAGTATTAGTTAGATATATATTAGAGAATATATATATTACTAGTAAAATAAGTCTATAAGATACGCTAAATATAAATAAATTTAATTTACCTAAGTTCTTAATATATTATAAAAGGATATTATAATAGACTTTATTATAAAACTACCTTAGTTAATTAACCTAGTAATAAATAATAAGTATAATTCTATTATAGTAATTATTAATAAACTTACTAAGTATACTATTATAATCCTATATAAAGAAACCTATAATATTAGTTAGCTTACATTTATTTTATTAAATAGACTTATTAGAGATTATAGTATACTAGAATTAATAACCTCTAATAGAGATAAGCTCTTTACCTTAAATTATTAGAAGACCTTAATTACCTTTATTAGAACTAAGTTAAGAATATTAACTATATATTACTTATAAATAGATAGATAAACTAAATATATAAATTAGACTATAGAAATATATCTTAGATATTATATTAATAAAAAGTAAAATAATTAAGTTTTACTACTCCTAATAGTATAATTAGTATATAATAATAAAAGATCTAATACTATAAAGCTATTACCCTTCTTTATTAACTATAGAAGATATATAAACCTATTCCTAGATCTAAGATAAAGACTAGATATAGAAAAAGCTTTAATACTAATATTAGATATAAAGTACTTATATAAAGATATATAAGGTAAAATCTATAAGAGAAACTTATCTATAAAAGAAATAGCTAATAAGAAAAGAAAAATTAGCCCTTAGCTAAAAAGGGGGATAAAGTATACCTCCTTATAAAAAATCTAAAAAGTATAAGACTAAGTAAGAAACTAGATTATATTAAAGTTAGACTATTTTTAGTTATTAGAGAAAAAGGACCTATTAATTATAAGTTATAACTTCTACTTAATACTAAAATCTACCTAGTATTCTATATCTTTATATTAGAATAAGCGGACCTTAATATACCCTTATAAGAAACCTTCTATTTTAGAATAAAAGAAGAAAATTAATTTAAGGCTAAAAGAATTTTATTATAAAAAGGTTAGAGTTACCTAGTAAAGTAGAAGGGATATAAGAGCTTAGAAAATACCTAGGAACTAGTTAAGAACCTTATAAACTACTAGAATCTCCTATAGTAATTCTACTAGTAGTAATAAGACTACTCTAGTTAAAGTCCTTAGGAATCTTAATTTATTTAGATAATATATTAAAAAGGAAGTTATTAGAATTAAGAGTACTTACTTACTCCTCCTACTTAACCTCCCTAATATTCTAAAGCTCTCCTTCTACTATTTTAATTCCTTTCTTTTTAAGTACCTCTACCTCTCTTTATAGCTAGTTAAATTTAGCTAGTACTTCTTTAGCCTTAGTAGCCTTTTAATTTTACTAATTCTAAATTCTAGTCTATTTAGTAGGGGAGAAGGGTAAGAGGTTATAGTCTATTAAACCTTTCTAAGTGTATTCTATATAGCGACCTAATAAGACCTTAACCTTATACTTATTAGCCTAACTAGCGCGTTTATAGTTTAAATATACTCTTATTACTAGTAAACTAGTTTTAATAATAGTTTCTACTACCTAATAATAGAGAAAAGTAGACTTTAATTTAGACTTAATAAGTAGTATAATTATAGAAGTTTTTAGGATAAAAACTAATAAGAGGGAACCTAATTAACATGGGTAGAATAATTATAGGTAGAATGGTTGATTTTCTATTCAGGATTCTATTAAGGAAATGATATAGTAACTACGGAAGTCTTCCATAGTATACGCTAATCTATTCCATAATAAATGCCTACTAAAAGAAAATAAAGTAGCGCCCTCGCTATATATTATTACCTTTTCTTTAATAACCTTAATTAACTATAAGTCCGCTTATTAAACTCGTTAATAAGCTATATTATATTCTAAAGGTCTAAAATATTATATTAGATATTATACTAAGGGCTATAATCCTTTTATTTAATAAGGTACTAAACCTTCTTTCTACCTATAATACGCCTACTAACTATGGCTTCTAACTTATACTTATCCTCTATAGTATTATTATAAATAGGGGGCGGATCGTTATACTATAATCGTCTATATAGATCTAAACCAGGGTATAGTTTAAGCTAAGTAATAGATATAACGGGGTGTATCTATATTATAAGGGGTAGTTAGAGTTTATAGGCCAGAGGACTAATATAATTAAGGACCTTAAATAGTCCTATTTACTACTAATAAAGCTTAGGGTTAGTAAGGCCTAGAATGGAGTAATATAGTTTAGGCGTAGGTATAGCCTATTACCCTTAGAGGTATTAAGAGGCTGATATTTATAATTATACCTAGCCTTAGTAAAGATATTAGTAAATATAATAGACTCTTTAGCCTATTCTCTTTAGAGCTATTATAGCCTACTAAAGTCTTTAGTAGGTATATTTATATTAGAAGATAGTAGGTTAAGGGTATCCCGTACCTTAAAGCTATAGATAATATCATTTAGGGCTAGGCTTATAAAGGCGTTAGTTAAATTATTTAGATAGCCCTAGAGATATAGGATAATAGAAGACTAGTTAACGCTATTAATATAAGGGTACTATAAGATATAGAAGCGTAAAGTAATTTTAACTATCTAATTTATTTATTCTAATTAGCTATTAGTCTAAGCGTAATAGGAAGTAGATGTAAGTAATTAGTAGCCCAGCCTATAAAAGAGGGCTTTCTAGAATTTAAATATAAATTTTAGATCTCTATTACTAATAATAGTATACGGGGTTCCCTAATTATAACCTATTAGGCTAGTAAGGACTACATTAGCCTATTAAGTAGCGTCCTATATTATCTACCCTATAATTAGTAGAACGCGCTTAGAGAATTTATCTATTATAGTAAGTAAACTATTAAAGCCATTCTCCTATATTAGAGGTAGAGCGAGAATAAAGTTAATTATAATTATATAAAACGGGATTCCAGGCCTATTAATAGGCTATATACTACTATAGGGTTTATAATATTTTATTTAATTAACTTAATAACTAGGGTAATACTTAATATATACTTAAAGATAAGAAGTAAGACGTTAAAGGCAAAGGGAGCTAGTTATATATTTATAGGTCCTATAAAAGCTACTATAGTATTATTTATTATAGGCTAGGTAGAATACTTCCTTCTCTATTATATTTAGGATATATAGTTACTCCCGACTATTATTAAAGTTAGTATAATAGATTAGATTATCCCGGAGTTTAAATCTTAGGGATATATAAGAGGCTTTAGGAGCTTAGCTAGTTATTCTAAGTACCTTAAGAATCTTATTCTATTACTAGTTATCCTAATAGGCTTATAGTAAGCGTGTTTTAAATATTTATAATATTTTAACTAGGATAACGTAGAACGACGGTACCTTAGATTAATATAAGGGGCGGTAGTCTATATTATAAAAGGCTTTAGTATATAATATATCTAATATACCGGCTATTATAACTAGTAAGGTAGTATCTCTCTTAAGGTGTAATAGTACGTTTAGGACGACGTTAGTCTTACCTAGCTTATACTTTATAAGGAGGTTAAACTATAATAGGTACTAGGATACCCTAATAAGATAAAGATTAAGTTTATTAGTTAATAATAAACTAAGGCTAGTTTACTTAGATATTAGTACTACTATAAAGTAGTCTATATAGATAATTATTAGAGGCCTATAAGAGGATTTAATAAGATATCTAGTCTTTTAAATAACCTATATAATACCTACTACCTCGAGCTCTATAAGCTAGTAGTTCTATTTAACGGGATTAAGCATCTTATTAAGGAATATAATTAGCTAGATATCAATTCTTATAAAAGGCTTTAAGCCGTCTAGATTACCCTTTACGTAATATATTATTATAGTAAACCCCTAGGCTTTAAAGGCGTCTAGGTTAATAAATAAGAACCTTATTTTATTAAAATATATTAGAAAGCGGGCTTTCCTAAAGGCTTCCTTTAAGTTACGAAAAGCTTAGAGTTCTTTTATAATAGGCTAGTAGAATACTTTAGTAGCCTTAGTCTTTCTAGTATATCCTTTTATATTTAACGTAGTAAGTAGGGTTATAAGGTCTATTTTACGCTTCTATAAAGGGTTCGCCCGTTAGGCGTACCTAGGGATAGATGACCTAAGCTATCTAGTAAAGCCTAAGAAGATTTCTAAATCTCTAAGAGAATCTAGGAAGTATAAGGTAGTAATAGCCCTTAACTTTTCTTCTAAGGTAGAAAGCCTAAGAGCGTTAATATATTAGCTAAGTAGATTAATTAATAAGTAGCTAAGGAAGATTTTCTTTAAACTTAGGCTTAAGCGGCGCTCTTAAAATAATATAAATAGCCTTTAAAGATATATTAGATATTCTAGTAGGCTTTTAAAGAAGCCTATAATATTATCTACGTAGGCCTAGGTAAAGTCTCTATACGGTTAAAGTATCTTATCTATCTACTATTATATATACGGGGGTAATCCCTTATAGCCTATTAGTATAATATTATATTACTCCTAGCCTTAGTAAGAAATAACTATAAGCTTATAGTAATCAGCCTCTCTAATACTAAATTAATAGAAATACCCCGTACCGTCTATAATAGAGATAAAGGGTAACCCTATTATAGCTAATATAATTTTACTTTATAATAGAATAGGATAACTATCTAATTATATAATTACGTTAAGGCCTTGTATATTAATAATAACGCGGCCTTTCTTCTTACTATTAACTTCTCGCTATATTATAAAGACTAGATAACTAAATAGGGTAGGTTAATTTAACTACTATATTTTCCCTTAAGAATATAGCTTATTAAAAGTCTTATTAATTATTTACTTATCCCTATAACTTACTAGGTAAACCCTCGAGGGCTTAGGGGCTATATTAGGCTTTAAAGTAATTAGTATCTATTTAGCCTTAGGAACTATAACTATAGTACCCTAGTCTATCTATATCTTAGGAAACGCATTAATAACCTTAGTAATCTAAGAGGGTATATTAGGGGTACTATAGATAGTTATACCGCTTAGTATAACGTGCTCTAATACTAGGTTAATAGATAATTATAGTAGGCTTCTATATAAATTAAGGCCCTTATTTAGATTAGTCTAAGGTAGGGTAACTATATTAGATATAATATATGGTATAAGAGCTATAATTATAGCTATAAGGCCTTTAGCGACTTGTAACTTCTATAATTAGGTATTTCTAACGGCTTACGGAGCATATATTAGGGTAACTAGATAGGCTCTATCCTATTTATATTTAGTAATGGATCTAAGCTAAGTCTTATAAGGTAGTCGTATAGTAACTAGTAAAGCGTTATAGACCTATATAAATAATATATTAGAATTAATAATATATATATAGATACTTCTATTAGGACTAAGATCTTATAGATAATCTAGCTTAAAAAGGTAATTATAATTATTAGGTATATTACCCTTATATACTACTAGAGCTTAAATTATAGAACGTGGTAGGATTATAATAGTTAACTTAGCCTTAATAGTACGCCTTAAATATAGTAACGCATAAGTATAAACTTTAATTAGGGCTATAAGGCCTTTATATAAACTAATAGAGATTACTTTCCTACTAAAGTTAATAATAATACCTTAGGGAATTAAGGTATTATTACTAGTAAGTATATTAGCCCTAAGGTTATTAATAATATAAACTTCTATTATTATTAATACTTATCTTAGAGAGTCTCCTACCTTACCCTAAATATACATTTTAATAGACGCGTACTTATAAGTTTTAACTATCCTATTTCCTACGCTACGGACTAGTATAGGTAAAGGTATCTTCCTAAGTTAGATATTAGGGAGGTGCTTTATAAGGTAAGTATAGTTAATAAGTATAATGGTATAGCTACTATTAAGGTAGACGTTAGGCTACTCCCAGCTTAATTTAGACTAGGATACTTTAATTATAGCGTATTTCTATCTATAAAAGCTATAGCCTAGTAGCTTACTCTAATCTAGAATTATATTAAAGTTAATATAGATAAAGTTAGTCTAAGGGATATTATTAAGGTCCTTATTTATAATTTCCTTTAGATTAATCTAAGGGTCGTCTAGTAAAGCCTTTAGTACTACTATTACCTTAGGAGCCTTTAGCTAGTATTATAGTCTAAGGTAATTAAGTAGTTTATTCCTAGATAAGAAGGTAGCTTTATAGTTAGAATATAAATAATTAGCGTCCCTTAGTTATATAAGGAAGTTAATATCTTAGGTCTCGTTATAATTATTATTGTAGAAGCCTTTAGTAGATAGTTTGTTATTATACTTATACTAACTAGCTAATTAATCGTATTTATTATTAAAGTCTTCTATAGATTCCTTAGTAGTAGCCTAATAGGCCCTTTAAGGTCTACCGCTATTATAATTATTACTACTCTACCCCTATTATTAAAAACCTGACCCGTTTATAGGGCCTACTATAATTTAAAGCCTTTAGGGGGCTTAAGGTAGCTATAGTAGCTGCGGTAGTCGAGGCGTATCTTAACCTTAACCTTAACGATTTTAATTCTAATTGGAATTATAAGCTAGATTATTCTAATAGTAGGGGCGAGTATTACTAGCTAATTAGTTTCGTGGCTAATTAACTACTTAGGACTAATACTAACCGGTTTAGCTAATCGGCCTATTATTATTATCTTATAACTATTATCCTATTATAGCTATTAAGGTCCTTAATATAAAGGACGTGCTATTTATATAAATATTAAACCAGATATCCTTCTATAAACGTAATTTATTAATTAGACCTATAATAGTTAAGGTAGCCGTAGGCTTACTTAGGTCGTAACGGAGTTCGCCATCTATATATTTATAAGTAAGGAGTACCTATAATAATTTAGTAGTTATAATACTAGCGTTAGGACTATTAATTATAATATTAGTTACGTATTTAACGGGGTTACGTTAATTATAAACGTCTTAAATAGTATAATAAATAGACTTAAGTAACCCTAGAGACTTACCTAGGGAGTCTTAAAACCTCTTCTCTAGTATATTATACTAGCTATTAATACTATTAGGATTATATCTTAATCCTTATCTAGAGTTAAATTATTATAGTAGCCTTTACTCGTAACCTAGTAGTAAAGCTATAGACGTTATAATAGATATTATACCTATTCTTAACCTTAATAGCGGGTATATTAGGCTTTAGTTTAAAGTAGCCTATATCTTAAGTACGAAACTAAGTAGAATAAGGGCCTTAATTAAGATTCGCTAGATTCGCTAGATTCGCTTAATTACCATTAGCTTACTACTAATTCTATAGTAAGGTTATTACTTAAGTAATAATAGCGGCCATTTAATTAGCCTGTGCCTATAAGAACGGGGCAGCTATATTTACGGAAGGCTGCGACGAATTATAGTATATCTCTCCTTTAACTAATATACCTCAGGTTATTAGCGAATAGGAGCCTGGGCTAGACTAATCTAACGGGCCTAACTACCCTAATAGGCTAAATCTAGGAGAGGTTAAAGTAGGTGTAGTACCCGTTAATAGGGACTTAGTAAACTTATATAGCTAAGTAGTAGTAATAATAAAGGCTTTTATAGACGTCCCAAAGAGGGGTAGGTTAATAGCCTAGTTACTTAGCTAGGTACGTTCAGCTTAATCTAAGTCTTAGAATCCTAATTAAGTACCGCGTAATAGAGTAGGTTTATAAGGGAGAGGTAAAGGTCTTTTATACTTAAAGGTAATAAAATATATAACCCTATAGGTTACCTTCTAGATAACCTAACCGTATTAATACCTAGTATTAAAGAAATTAGATATCGAGTAGGCTTAAGTAATAATATCTAGCGGTATAGGGATAGCTAATAGGATTAAGGTAGCTATATTCTTAGAGCCTTTAATAGTAGCTACCTTATAAGTTAATAGCGTTAATAGCTATCACGATTATTATAGGAGTTATAATAAAAGATAAGTAAAATAAGTAAATAACTCGTATAGCTATTTAGATAATTTAAGAGGGAAGGAGCTTTATTCCTAGGAAGGGACTAGAAGGAGCGTTAGATAAGTCGTATAACTTAGAAGGCCGTAGTATAAGGGTGTTTACTAAAGGCTTCTGATCTTAGACTACTTCTATATTTAGATTAGTATAAAATAAGGCCCTTATTATAGAGTACGAGGGATGCTTTTAATTACGGAAGCGGTTATTAAAGGTGTAGGACTTAGAGGGGTTAGAGGACTTAGAGGAGGATTATTAGTGCTATAAAGATCGCGTTAGTACTATAAATAGTAGTTAGTACTTCTAGGTAATTATTTAGTACCTTAAAGATAAATACCTATAGTGTTGCTACTAATTAACATAGGCAGAATAATTATAGGTAGAATAGATGATTTTCTATTCAGGATTCTATTAAGGAAATGACATGGTAACTACGGAAGTCTTCCGTAGTATGCGCTAATCCATTCCATAATACTAATATTATAAGTAGAACCGGCGGTTCTTATATTATACTTAGGCGAAGTACTTCTTATTATAATTAGTAGATTACTAACTAATATATTAAAAGAAGAAGTAATTAGTAGATTACTAACTAATATACTAAAAGAAGAAGTAATTAGTAGATTATTAACTAATATACTAAGATAGGAAGAATTAGTAGTATTAGTATTAATCTAACTAATATACTATTTCCTATATTTATATAAAGAGTATACTTTCCCTTCTAGATAAGAGCTTTATATTTAACTTATATTATCTATTAGACTAATCTCCTAGATACTAAATATAATTCTATACTAGACTAGTTTAGTATAAAGCCTACTTACCTTCTCCTTAACACTCCTCTCTACGAGATTAACTATAGATCCCTGTTAACCTTCTAGAGACTAGGGGTCGTAACACCTATATACTTAGAATACTAGAGCTACACCTATATATAATATAGTCTTAGAGCCTAGCCGCTTACTACTAGCTTTAGGTATAGTTTAAAGAGAAGAGAATATAGAGAAAGCGTGTACTAAATGCTAGGCTTAGAAGAAAAAGGTTAATATTAGACATATATAGATTAGGAAGTAGGCGCTTAGAGCTTACTTTATATCTAGTATAATAATAGTAATCTGTATAAGAATTATCTTAAGGATATAACTACTCCCTATTTACCTAGTTACTTATACCTACGAATTTATTTAGATAAGAGAGGGGTATTTTTAAAGTATTAGCTACTATTAAGAATTATAATAATTAGTACCTAACTAAGATCCTAGGGGCGGAGTTATTATATAAGTTAAAGCTTACTTAAAATATATTAGCTTTAAATCTAGTTATAATATCTACTATATTAATATATAAGACTAGAGGGCTAATAATATAGATTATATATTATAAATTCGCTATAACCTTAGAGAGCTAGACTAAACTCTTCTAGAAGGAAGCTACTAGCTAGTAATAGATAGAAATAATAGCTTATAGCTTAGAGGAATCTAAAATAGATCTTACTTTATATATTAACCGATTCTCCTACTACTATATAATAAAGGCTATTAAGAATAGTAGTTACCTTAGATAAATATTTTAGCTAGTATAAAAGTATTAAAAGGTAGGTTTTTCCCTAATAAATCCTTATTACTAATAAGTATCTAGGCGCTAATTATATATTATATATTAAGATTATAGACTACTAACTAACTACTTATAAAAGGCTAGGAAATTAATAGCCCTAACTACTTAGGTATAAAATACTTACCTTTCTATAGATCTATTCCCGCGCCCTATATACTTCAGAATTAGCTAGACTATTAGCTTAAATCTATAATTATTAAGATAGAATAACGTCTCCTTAAGCTTATTTAGACTAATCTAAGGAAGTTAGACCGTAATAATTAGATTATTATATTCGTAGGAATCGCTATTATACTATATATTATAGAACGAGACGTATAGAGACTAATATATTAGGTTAAATATTAAGAATAGGCATGCTATTTTAATTAGCTACTATAGTACCTACTAATAATACTTAGGCTAACGTATAGAGGTATCCTCTTTAATTAAAAGCGCTAGTTAAAAAGAGTATCTATTTAAGTAATCTATTACTTACCTATTTTAATTATATAGCTAGGGGATTCTTCCCTTTAATATTAGATTAGGACGAGGAAAAGTAGAAAGAGTTAGTATTTTATAATAAGATAATTATAGTATTAATATAACTACTTTAAGGATATACTATAACTCTTAGTAAGTATTTCCTATTACCTCTTATAGTACTAGACTAATAGTAGGGTAAAGAAGAAAGTCGGGCTTTTAGATAGAAAGGATATAAAAGATATTCGGAAATTAATTAAGGAAGTCTAGATTTTACTTTAAGCTCTCTAGTATTAGTCGACTCTATATAGTTATTCGCGAATATTTAAGACTTTATCTAGAGTTACTAGGCTTAGTCGGATCCCTTTAAGACTATAGCCCGGATTCGACAGCTAAGTTTTCAAGACAGCTAAGCTAAAGATAATCGCATTGATTTACTAATATCCGTCCCTACGTCGAGAGACGTACCCTATTACGAGATGAACTAACGGTTTAAAGTATTAAAGTCTCTCCCTTATAAGTATATAAAGATATAGTTTATATATTATTATTCTATAGTTATTTCCCCTCCCGTATACCTATCTATAATAAAAATTACCGTAGTATTAGTTATACTATCACTCGTTATATTAACGCCGTCGATTACTACTTTAGTAGTTCCCCCCGCTAAATTACTACTAGTTATATATTTTCAGTTTTTAGAACTATAGTATAGTAGTCCTATAAAGAAAGAATATAGCTCTAAGCTTTAAATATATATTCCGAAGTCTCGCCGTATAAGAAAGGGTAGTAATAGCCTTACACCTTAAGGCGATAATTTAGCGTATCTTAGCGTATATTAATTTATAGATTAATACTATATTCTTTAAGTATTATATAGAGCTATCCCCTTTTTAATATACTTCTTAAAGATAACTATAGCGTATCGCTATAAGGTTCTAGGAGTATCTATAAGGAGTCACGTGCCTAGTCTCTTTATACCTAGCGCGGCCTCTTCCGCCGTTTATTATTACTGACTCGTTCCCTTCCATTCCCTTTACTATAAGCTATACTAAGCTAATATAGACCTTAAGATAGTCGCGAAATCATCTTTACTACGTACTATTCCCTAGCCGCCGTACTATTAATATCTCTACCTAATAAGCCTAGGTGTAAACCCTCTATATACTATATACTAAGCGTGTCTTCCAACTCCTTTATAAACGGGTAGTCTTAGCTAAGGACTTACTTTAGCTTTCTAATATATTCTTCTATAAGTACTATAGCCTTTTTATCCTCGCCTTTATATTTTAAAGTAAATATAAAGTTATTTATACTACTTAGCGTATTAGGGTACTCCTCGCCTAGTACCCTCTTCCTTATCTCTATTACCCGTACCTCTAGCTCTTTAGCCTCCTTCTAGCGTCCCTGATTCCAGTACGTCGCGGCTAGATTAGCCATGCTATTTAGCGTATTAGGATACTCCTCACCTAGTACCCTCTTCCTTATCTCTATTACCCGTACCTCTAGCTCTTTAGCCTCTTTCTAGCGTCCCTATTTTAAGTATATTAAGGCTAGATTAGCTATACTAGTTAGCGTAGAGGGATACTCCTTACCTAGTACCCTCTTCCTTATCTCTATTACCTGTACCTATAGCTCTTCCGCCTTATCCTATTAGCTACCTAGATTATATACTAAGCCGACTATATCTATACTTATACTCGAGACTAAGTATTTTCTTCCTTACTTTTATCACTATTTTAGATAGGTTAATAGTCTTAATTATACTCCCTTTCCTTAACGCGCACCATGCCGTATAATATAGTAGTAAAGCCTATTCTCTTAATAACCCCTCCGCCTTTAGCCGTTATATAACTACTAATTTTATATAAGGAAAGAGTACTTAGTAGTATATCTAATTCTTATACTTTCTAGTCGGGAACTTAGCGGAAAGGATCTTAATATAATACTACTTCTATACTTTAAGTTATATATAGACTTCTAAATATTTCTATATAGCTAGCTATACGAGCGTATATATTATAAAGGTTTAATCTATACTAATAGAGAGGAATAAGTAGTTCCTTAATATCTATATATTATCTTTAAACCTATTATCCTTACTATATCCTAATACACTATCTTTATCCTCCTCCTCCTTATCCTCCTCCTTATCCTCCTCCTTATCCTTATCCCCTTTTTCCTCCCTGTTCTAATACTTATCATCCTCTTCTAGACTCCTATAACCGTATTCACTTACGGCTTAATTCTAAACTAGGGCTTTAGGAATACCCTATTATTTAAAGAAGCTTATTAGCGATAGTAAGTCGGCTACTAATAGCTAAGTCGGCTACTAATAGCTAAGTCTAATAGATATATTTAAATAAGATCTACTAGGTAATAATAATAGAGTTCTTAGCCTTACTATTCCTATAGAGTTCTCCTCCCTCGTAATTTAAGAGACTTAAGTTCTTTTAATTACTCTTTTAGAACTCTTTAATATATTACTATACTAAGTATTACGGTAATAGTTAAGAGATATATAAGGCTACTTAGATAATAGTAAGCGGTATAAACTCTAATATAACCGCGAGTTCTATATAATCCTTATTATTCCTTTACCCTATTAGTTCTAGCTTCTTATCTAAGAGCTTAACTATATTAGATATATCTATTAGGTTAATTAGTATAAGGTTATTCTATTCTAAAAGTTTTAAGGCTAACTCTTAACTTCGCGTTATAATAAGGATCAACCCGTTTTAGCTTTAAGGAAGATAATCTCGAAGCTATTAAAGAGTTTAGCGGCTAGAGTTACCTAACTAGCTTTAGATAACTACCTAAGTGTTAATAAGAAAATTAGCGTCGTTAACGTTATTAAGAATTATTAGCTACTTTCCCTTATACCCGCGAAGCTAGTTATATACTAGTTTAAATATATTAGCCTTTAGATCTTCCTATCCTTTAATCTTTACTATATCTATAATATCTTAATAGCCGTCCTTAAATTAAGCTATATTACTCGCGTATACCTAGAAAACCTATATATCTAGTAACCGCTCTTAGGTACGGTAGGTATATTCGATAGCAAGCTAAGACTTCTCTACGCCGCCTAGGCTAATAAGCGCTACGCGGCCGGCTAGTTATAATAGAGTTTTTATCTAATCTATCCGCACGCTAATAAAATCCCGAAATCGCGAAATCGCGTTTCCCCTACTAAATTTTCTTAAATACCTTATAATTAATAGGACGTACTAAGGGTAAATCTAACCTTCTTAAGGCTAAAAGGGGTATATTAATAGCTCTTAAGAAGGTAAATAACCTATCTAATTATTAACTAGGAGCCCGCCTTAGTTATAATAAGAAGTCTATTTAAAATATCCTAAAACGCGCTAGAGAGGCTGAGAAGGAGAATATTAACCCCTATTAAGAATTAGTTCTAATAGTATAAGCCCTAGGCTATAGTCGTACGTAAAATCGGGGTTATAGCGTCTACCCCTGCTATTAATAATACTTTTAAAAGGGCTAGATATAGATAATACCCACCTTAATATAAGCCTCTACTAAGCCTAGAATAGAAGTAGGAACGCTTATAATTTAGTATTAAATAGGCGTAAAAGCTAGAAGGTAAAGAGTATTTAGTAGTATATTCTAATAAAATATTAGTCTGAGTTAGGGAAATAAGGGGGTAAATTTAGGTTATAAGATTAAAGGATAAGGCCTACTACCTAGATTATATAGATATAAGGTACTAAGGCTATATAGAAATAATATTTTAGGGCTATTATACTAGCGAAATACTTAGTCCCTACTATATATTTAGGAAGGAGACTCTAAAGGAGAAGGCTACCTATTAAGTAGACCTAGATAACTAGAATATTAACTACTATATTTAATAATAGGTTATAAAGGAATAATTCCTTATAGAATAGGCTAAGAAGCCTAAGAGTTAATATCTTAAGCGTATACTAAAGCCTAGTAGCGTCCTACTTAAATATAATAAAAATACTAAAGGAGGGATAGATTAGTATTACTACTAGACGTATATCCTATTACCGCTATTAATCCCATTTTATAAGGAGGTTATTAAGAAGTATAGTAAGTATTTCCTAATATAAGATAGTACTCCTACGTATAATATATAGTAATAGAGGGACCTTCTTAATATTCCTACATTAATAGTCCTTCCTTAGCCTAGTAACTTACTAGACCTTAATTAGATAGAGCCCTATTAGTACTATTTAAAGCGGTATATCTTAAAGAGACCCTTCTAGCTAATAATTAAATAACTAATAATTAAAGTATATAAGAAAGAATAGGCGAGTTTAGATATAGTAAAGGTTAGGTAATAGTATAAGAGACTAGTATTATAAATAGGACGCTATTAAGTAGCGTATAGTAATAATAAGTTTTATAGCTAACTAATAAGACTAGACTATTTATATAATAGGATTTAAAAGTTTAAAGTATTTTTATTAAGTAGTTATAGTATTAAATAGAATAGGGATAAATCACGATGTTAGTTTTAGTAGGGTGCGGATAAACTTTATAAAAACTCTGTTATATAAGTATCGTTTATCGACTCGCGAGAGGAGGTCGCCGCGGTAAACGAAGTCGCGATCGCGTTAAAAAGGAACGGTAGAAGAGGGTTTTAGAGGGCGACTCGCTAGATATAGATTTAGCCTTCTGCCTTAGGCCTCTAAAGACTATATATAAGTCTAGTATAGTAATATTCACGAGTATTAATAACTATATTTCATAGTATACTTATAACTACGATGCCGCCGTTTATTACGGACGTGCGGCTAATATACTAGTAGGGTAGTAGAGCCCTTAATATTAGTCCTTATTTCATCTATTAGATTCGCGATAGCGGAAATTTAATCCTTTAATATAAACTTCTTTTATAATATAGACTTAGGATACTTTTATTATAAAGTCAAGGCGACTACTAGATATCTATATCTCTTACGAGGCATATTATAAGCTTAAGCTAGGCTAAAGGCGGTAGCTAAGTTCCCTACCTAACTATAGCGTAAGGCTGCCGATTACTAACGCATTTAATAAGGCTATTAGTTACTAACGCATTTAAAAGGGTTAACGCCGCCGTATTTACTATAATAGTAGCCTAAGTCTTCGTCTATATACGTTTCCGGCCTACGGGCCGGAAAGATATGGGATTTCGGTATGGGATCGAGGCGATTTTCGGCCTGGGATAGGATATCCTACGGGATATCCCAGTGGCAAATCGTGAACTAGGCCTAATTAGGTAATATTTTTCTATAGGCTAAAAATTTAGCTTAAACCCTATTTAACGCTAAAAAAAAGTTTATAAAAAACTTAAAAGTTCGCTAAGATATAAAGCTCTAAAGTTAACGTAATAAATGCGTTAGCTTGTACGGTAATTAAATCCTATATCTTTCCGGCGAGTATTCCGGCCTAGAAACCTTAATTTAAAAATAATTAACCTAGTTAGTATTACTACTTCGGTAGTAGGTATTACCACCGCTACTATTAGGAGTATTAAGTTCCTTTATACTATAATTAGCGATATTAAGGATATTCCTACTACCCTAGGAAATATTAGATTAGATCTTTAAGTAGTCGAGCTAGTACTTTAGAAACTACGTATAGAATTAGAAAGTAAAGACTCTTAAGTACTCTTAATTAATAATATTAAAAGCGTTATAAAGAACTATAACTTAGCCTACTCTATATTCTAAAAGAGTCTTAATTATTAGATGAGATACGCTAACTAATACTAAGTGTTCTAGGCTAAGTAGACTAATTAAGTAAGAGTTAGTATATTTAAGTAGGGGATAATTAATATCTTTAAAGGGCGGCTTAATAATTATAAGAGTATACTTATTATAGTACTAGGTACCTCCTTAGTATAAGTCTACGTTAATAGTATATTATTAAGCTTTATCTTACTAATTACTCTAGGTAGGCTTATAATAACCCGTCAAGGATTCCTAATAAAAGAGGTAAAAGATTCTATACTTAAGAGCAATAGATTATGCCTTAATAAAGAGAAAGCTCGAGTAAATTATAACTTAGTAGTAATAGAGAGCTCCTTAAAATAGCTCTTAGTTAGTATTTAGGACGAGGTTAATAAAGAGTCAAAGCGGAATCTAGAATAGCTACTTAAAGAGATAAAGGAATAGAGGGCCTCTATTAAAGTCTTTTAAAAGACTTATAAGGAAGCGCTCTTAAAAACTAAGAATATTAATAATAGGATTAAGTAGGAAATTAAGAATACTAAAGTAGATATTAATAGTAGAGTTATAACTAGACTTATTAATACTTATAGAGAAGTTTAGAATATTAAGTAAAATATTTTAGATACTTTAACTATAAGAGGGAGCTTTACGGGCGCTAGGATTATTTAAGATCTAGACCTTTTAATTCTAGGCTTAGGGAATAAATAGCGGCGACTCTAGTCTTACTATTTAATTATACTACTATAGAGTTATTTAACTATTAAATAGATAAATTATTAAGTATAAGATCTTATTTATAAATAATTATAATATTAAGATTTAAGTTCTATAATAATTTCTCCTCTTAATAGCTTCCTTATATAGCGTTAAAACTTTTAATACTTATTAAAGTTTAATTTTATTTATTTATTATATAGATTAGTATTTACTATACGATAACTTATAAGCCGGTAAAAGATTAGATTATCTTTAGATAGCAAGGGTGGATTTATCTACAGAGTAGTAGCACGCTATCGTAAAGGGGACACGGTGGCGGGCTCAAGAATGTGGCCGCAGTCAGCCGTAGGGAGATCGTCAATACGGTCTATCATATGCTGCCTGCAGCTCGTCGCACATATCCAGGTGTCGCATGCTGGTGGTAGATGGATTCCTAGACGCTCTGCGGCGGTGGGGAGTGGCCGTCCTCGCTGCGCTAGAAAGTCGCAGGGCTTCGCTGTCAGATTCAGTCAGCGCCTTGCACTCATAAGAAGAGCCCAGTCACAGGCTTACAAGCCACAGGATCGGCTTGGCTCGCTTACATAGATTAAATTAACGTCTATCCCTGCGTACTAGAAAACCCTGCGTGCCGGAAAAACTAATAGGTACTTTGACTTTAAGTATCTTAAAATCTATATATATTATAGTATCTCCTATTATTTTTGATTAGTTATATTATATAACTACTCTTAATTACCTTAAATACTTTTAATTTAAAAATTATATTTATATTATTATCTTTATACTTAATTTATAAAGAGTATCCTTTTATAATATAATAGACTTCCTCTATTATAGCCTTACTAATATACTTCTACTACCCCTAATACTTATAGAGGGGTTTATCTAAGCTCTTAAGCCCCTTATTAATATATAGGAGATCGTTAATATCCTTATAACGTTATAGCGTGTAAATATATATAGGATTACCACGCGGTTAATATCTTAGATCGACGTTTTTAGGCCGCCCTGTACTTCCTAGAATATAGGTAGAGAAGTCTAGTTTTACCTTGTACTATATCTAGCTTAGTAATACTTAGTAACAAGGTAAACCCTTTAAGTATACACGTAATTAGGTTTTATATAAAAGGCGTTAGTATAATTCGCGAGGTATTAGTAGCTTTATAACTACTAATAATATACTAGCTAGCTATACTACGTTCTAAATAGCTTATAAGATAAGATATAAATAGCTATTAAAAACTATTACCCTTCTTATTATATAAACTATAGCGGAGTATATCTATATTATTATCCCGTCTTATATAAGGTACGCCCTAGTACTTCTTTTATATATTTTACCCTATTAATAAATAGAACCTAAAGATAGCGCTAGAGACTTATAACTACTATAAGCGTAAGGAACGGAGGTACTTATAGTTAAAGGGGAAGTAGGCTAACCTCTCTTAGCTATTTATTAAGGCCTTAGACTATTCCCCTTATAAGATATATACTCGCCGGAAAGATATAGGATTTAATTACCGTACAAGCTAACGCATTTATTACGTTAATTTTAGAGCTTTATATCTTAGCGAGTTTTAAAGTTTTTTATAAAGTTTTTTTTAGTATTAGATAGGGTTTAGGCTAAATTTTTAGCCTATAAAAAAATATTACCTAATTAGGCCTAGTTCGCGATTTGCCACTGGGATATCCCGTGGGATATCCCATCCCAGTCCGAAAATCGCCTCGATCCCATACTGAAATCCCATATCTTTCCGGCCCGTAAAGATATACTAGAATTACTAAGTAGATAAAGGATAGCCTCTTAAGATTATATTATCTATTTAAGGTTAGTCTTAATAAAGTTAGGTAGCGTAAATAGTAGTCCTAATAAAGATATTTTAAGTTATAAAGCTATTTATATAATAGTATATTAATACTACCTCTATTAAGTATTATAGTCTAGTATATTAACTTTACTACTCTTTTTAAACTACCTAATAAATAGTGATACTAATATAGGATAATGTTTACTTAGGTATAACCCTTTAGTAGGTATAGAACTATTAGGACCCCGTATATACTAGTATAAAAGGCGGCTTAAGTAATAATATCTAAAGGAAAATAGAGTTATAGAGATTCTATATAATTAGTAGCATTAAAAATAGTTATAATTATACTACTAAACCCCTACTAAGCGGTAATTTATCCCTTTTATTTACGCTAATATTATAATAACTAATAATAATTAGTCGCGAGACCTATATATACCTACCTTAAGAAACCTACCTTAAATTCTATTCTTCTCTTAGTAATCTAGTTCCCCGCGATCTACGCTTTAATATATACGTGCTACTAGTACTCTCTATAGTACTAACGCTTTAATTATCTATACTACTTCTTACTCTAGCTCTAGTTCTAGCTTATTTACCTCTTATATAGTACTCTTACGCTTCTAGCTATATTTCCTCTTACCTGTTATAACCTCTTTTATAGTATATACTACTTGTAGTACTACTTCTACCTCTATCTCTAGCTTATCTACCTCTAGCGTAGTACTCTTATACTTCTAACTATATTTCCCCTTACCCTTAATAAGCTCCTTTATAGTACGCGCTACTTATACTACCTTAATATCCTTAAAGCTTATTACCTTCGCCTTCCTAAGTATAACTACCCTAGTTAATCGGCGAACCTTAGCTTTATTATTTATTCTAGTTAATATTTAAACTTAATTATTAAGGAGGGTACTATTAGTAAGGAATATCTAGGTAGAGTTAGTAAGCTTCTATATATACCTTTATATACGCGGTATACTCTTCTTATTAAGCGTAAGAGTATCCTATTTAATTAGATTATATAGTAATATAAGACCCTTTATTAATACTAGCGTAATAGGCGTTTATAGTACTTTATCTTTATAACTAGAACCTACCTATATTTTATTAGCCCTTAGAATAGTTAATTAAGTAGGGGGCTTTAGTATCTTTTTAAGGACTCTATTAGGGTTATCTAGAAATAAATTATAGGCCGCTTATATAGCTATTATATTTCTCTTTGTAAACGCCTTCTCCCTTATAAGGCTATATAAAGAGGTAAAATATTACTTACTAACTATATTCGTACCTCCTTAAAGTAGCTTATTAGCTTTATTATAATAGGTTTCTTTTAACCGTGTAAATACTACGACGTTATAGGGCTAGAGCTTATAAGAGGTATAAGAGGGGAGGTAGTATAAGATAATATTATTTTTAAAATAAAATTCTAAGGCTTTAAGAGTCTTATATATCCTAAAGCTATTATAGATTAGTACCTATAACTTCTAATTAGCTTATTCTCTTATTTAGAGATTAAATACGCGCTTCAGCCACTCTAAGCTAATCTTTAAGTCGGTGTACCTAGATTTAGAGTAGGTATAGTACTATCTAGGGGTAGGAAATATAGTTTAGTTACTTTAATAGGTAGTAGCTAGCTAGATAATTATTAGTAGTAAAGACCTACTATTTATACTTATATACTTAATAGTAGTAACTATTATACGCTTAATACCTACGCCTTTATAGTCTTATAGATTATCCTTACTTATAAGGACCTAGATTAAGTCTAATATATATAGTATAACTCTAGTCTTATCTATATTATAGATATTTTCTAGGAGGATAGCTAGATCTTATAATACCTCCTTAATTACCTTAAATTAATATATTATCTTATTATAAATATTATTCTTATAGTATTCCTAGGCTATTACCTTTACTTATTATAATTTAAGTACTAGATAACGCCTTTAGAAGCCCTAAGGCTAGTTCTTACCTAGAGGCTTAATTACTTTATTTATTAAACGCTAGTAGGTAATATTAATAGCGAAGGCAAGTAGGTACTTAATTTATATAGGATTCCTAAGATTAGCTATTGATTTTAAATACTTTTTAAGGGCTTTCTCCTCTAATAGAGTAAAATACTACTAGCCTTCAGCCTTCTCTTCTCTTAAGCGCCGCCTATACGTATAGTAAAAAAGGGTAGATAGTAGTACTCTACTATATTTTAATATAATATTATATATTTTAGGCTCTCCTAGTAAGGAAGCCTCTATAAGGGCTTTATTAGTATAGTCGCTTATAAAGTACTAGCTTATTATAATATAGGGATAGAATAGGAATATAAAGCGCGGCTTAAAGTATAGCTTATAAAGCAGTAGTAGACCTATAACTATATATAGAAACTTCTAGAAGAATACTATACTTTATATAATCTTAGTATAGTAGAGCCTAATAATAAATATTTAATATATAATAGCTATTATAACCTACGGTATTAGTTATTTTAGTAGGAAGAATTATTATAAATCTTATATTTAGTAAGATTCTAAGGAGTAAGTATTATAAGTATAAATATCTTTATTAATAAAAGGATACCTTATATAATATAGGTTATATAACTTAATAATCTCTTAAGAATCTTTAGCCTTAAAGCTTAAAAGACGTTACTATTTTAATTAAGAAAAAGATTAGTTAGCCTTTATAATATTATAATATTATATATTATATCCCTCTAAAATTTATTCTATTAACCCCGCCATTAATATTCCTAGCTTAAAAGCCTAAGTTCTAAGGATTAAAGGTTATAGTAATTAAATTAGTCTAGTTCCCCGCGACCTTTATAATTACTTCTTCCTATAACTTTAATAATAGCTTATTTAGTAGCTTCTATAACGCTTTTACCCCTTTAACTTCCTCCTTAAGTTATTATAATACCTTATCTTTACCTTAACTAGATCTAGCCGCGTTATTATTATTACTACTAAGGTTTAGCTCTTTAAGCTTATTCTCTACTACTACTAGGTACTAATCTACTATAGTAATAGTACTATTAACCTTATCCTATTTTATAGATATTACTTTCTTTATCTCCTTTATAATATAACTATTATAGATAGAACTATACTTATAAGAAGGTTAGTTTTATATTTATATACGTAGAACTAGAACTACTTATAAGGTTATAATACTAATAATAAGATTAATAGCTAGCTTATAACTTTAAAGCTAGTCTAATATAGCTTTAACTTAGTCTTTCTTAAAGAATCCTATATTTACTTAGTCTACTTATATTAGCTTCCTATCTTTAGAGTACCTAGTCTACTTTTATAGATTAACCCTAAAGAGGTTATAGGCTTATATATAGCTACTAATTATTACCTTTAATCAATCTAATATACTTTAGCTAAGTAACTTCTAATCTCTATCCTCTACTCCTTAAAGTAATTTAAGTATTATATAAATCAAGTAGATATTATTAATTAGATACTTAATAGTTTTAGATATGTCTTTAAGCTATTATAAATCTTTTAGAAGTAGTTATATACTATATAAGGCTAGTATAATAATACTAATAGTACTTATAGTAATATTAAGAGGATTAACTATTTATATTTATTAATAATAGAAGTAGGCGTAAATAAAAATCTAATTATATACTAAGGCTAAGGTCCTAGAAGTATTAATTAATCTAATTAATAGGAGGTTATAAGTTATTATAGCTAAAGAATTACTAATAATATTAATATATATAGCGACTACTACTACTTTATCATAAATTCTCTACTATAATAGCGTTTATAATATCTTTTAGCGAGGCTAACTCTAGTTTCTAAGCTAAAATAATCTATAGTTTAGTTAATACTTAGTTTTATCTCTATACCTCTTATAGTAAGTTATAAAGGTCTAAGCTAGCCTTATACTAATAATATCCTAACTCGTAGAATAACTAGAGACTCTACTAAACCCGTTAATTATTATACCCTTTAATCGCGATATAGACTTCGTCGAGTAAGTAATACTTAATTAGATTTACTAGAAATACGCTATCTTAGGATCCTAAACCGCGCTTATTAGCCTAGGCGGCGTTAGGTAAGTAGAATCCCTTTAGTAAATACTTATTATTAACCGCTATAAAGTAAATTATAACTTACTATTAAATATACTTATTAAACTTAAGATTACTCGCTAGAAATATAAGTATTCTAGGCGTATATAAGTAATACTACCTAGTTTAAGTAGAGCTTTCAAGATATAGTAAATTATATTAAGATCTCTAGATAATAGAATCTAATAGCTAATATCTTCTAGCTAGTATATAACTAGTTATATAATAAAAAGAAAGGGAAATAGGCTCTTATACTTAATAATATAAATAATACTAGCTTTCTTATTAGGGCTTAGAGGACTAGGTAAGATAGGTAAACAAGTAGTATAGAGAGTAGGAACCTACGGTTACTTATATTATACTTTTCGTAGTATCTATATAAATCGATTTTTATAATAACGCGGAGTAAAGATAAGGCCCTAAATCTAGTTAAATAGCGGGATATTATTATAATTAGACTAATAAGTAGTAAAGATATTCTAATACTCTTTAAGAATAAGCTAGGAGGAGTTAATAATAGTAGTAATAATGGTAATATTAGTATTAAGCTTCTTATAATACTTTAGTTTATACCTCTTACTATTATTTAAGTAGCTATATATATCTTATAAAGAAGGCCGCGCTTTTCTATATAAAAGTACCTCTAGGGCTTTTAGGAGAGTAATTATAAGAGGGTAAGTCTTCTAGATTATAATAGTAAATAACTCTATTAAGATAGGGAGGCGAAGAATTTAATTATTATTATATAGTAGATATTATTTAATTATATTTATAAGATTAGACTATTAGCGGCTAATTTACTATTACTTATAAGCTATTTTAACTAGTAAGGAATCCCTAATACTCTACTTTAAGATTAAAGTAAGTAGATAAATTTAAGGTAAGACTAGAGGGAGAGTACTACTAGTAGGTATATTAATAATAATACTAGCTATATTAATAATAAAGGCAGCGTATTATAGTCTTCTATAAGTAATAAGTTTAAAGAGGATATCTTAGTCCTATAAAATTACTTATTTATCTCTGTTAATACTAATAGTATAATATTTGAAATATATAGACTCGTATAGCTAGTAAGCAATAGCTTAAGGCCTATAGGTAAATAGAGAGGTAGAAGTAGTAATTTATTAAGAATCTTAACGTAGAGCTTCTAATAGGAGAGTATAAGAATTAGGAAAAGTATTAGGTACTCTTCCTATATATATAATTAGTAGTAGTATAGAGGTTAAAGGAAAAAGATTCTTTACTAGACTAGGCTTTAATATTATATAACGCAGTATAATATACCCTAAGAATAGGAAAAGGTATAGAGATAGAGAATATAATAGTTTATATAATAAAAGTTTCGTCGGTAAGATCTTAACTCGCCCCTAGGCTCTTGGTAAAGGCCTTAGGCCTGTAGGCCCGGGACCGGCCCCGGGTACCCTAAGCTAGCCCTAGGCCTGTCGCAGCGTGTCGTAAGGCCTCGGGGCCGCTCCGAGCTCTAAGGGAAGCATTACGTAACTACTAAATAAGTAAGATAAAGCTTAAAGTAGACTACCCTTTTATACTAATAAGTATAGCTAACCTAGTATTAATACTTTAGAACTAAGGCTAGTAAGATAATACTAAAAAGCTATTTATATAAGTTATAAAGATAAGTAAGATAAAGCTTAGAGTAGACTACCCTTCTATATTAATAAATATAGCTAACCTAGTATTAATACTTTAAAAGTAAGGCTAGTAGGATAATACTAAAAAGCTAGAGGTATAAGTTATAAAGATAAGTAAGATTAAAGCTTAAAGTAGACTATTTAGATATACTAAAGAGTATAACTAACCTAGTATTAATATATAGGAACTAAAGCTAGTAGGATAATACTAAAAAGCTAGAGGTATAAGTTATAAAGACTTATAAGATAAAGCTTAGAGTAGACTACCTAGATATACTAACTAGTATAAATAATTTAGCGTTTATATAGAAGGGAAGTAGTAAAGAAATTAAAGCTATAAGGCTTATAAAAGAATATATATAGTTATAGAAATATATCTTAGGAGTTAATTATCTAGATTCTATTTTATCTTATATAGCTTTAGATATATAGAAGGCTAAGTAAGAGGATATTATACTATTAATCTAAAGTACTAAAGATAGGTAACTTAATAGATTTTAAAGTATATTATAGTCTTATAAGTATAATTAATAGAGCTAATAGTTCGTAATTTATAAGTACTTAGCGTAAGTATTTAAGCTTTAAAATAAGGTACCTCTACTAATATTAACTAGTTCTAGGTAAAATATTACAAGATTATTTAGATTAAGGCTTTAAAATATAGGTCTAGAGTTAGGTATATAGGGCTACTCCCTATAAAGATTATTACTCGCTTCGATCTAAGGTACTAACTTATATAGTAATCTCATATAAATGTTACGGTCTAACCTAAGGTTATATAACCGGTTATATAACTAAGGCTTAGCATGTATATATCCTATCTACATCCTTCCTAGATAGTTAATTATTTATATTTATATTATTTGTTATATCTACGTATCTATATTATAATCCTAATAAATAGTAGTAATACCTATATACGGTATCAGTTATCCTTAGTCTCTTCCGCTTACTATTACATTAACGCCTCTATACACGAGACTATTACTACAAGAATAGTAGAAAACCCTATTAGAAGCGAATCCCTTAGCTACTTAGTTATAGCTAGTACTTCTTCCTTAGGACAATCCTTTTACTAGGCCTATCGTTATCATCTAGCTTATAGTATTAGACTACCTAGTCCTACCGTACAGATAATAAACGTACTTAACTCGTAGTACTAGACTACTTAGTCCTACGTATCGACGATAAATATATTTAGTACCTTATATACCTAGCTACCGTGTAGTGAATCCTTTACCTATAACTCCGTAATACGTTATAGATTAAAACTAGTAAAAGAAATAGGTATAAAACTTTATACGAGAATATTAGGAAGAGATTCTAAATAAAGCTTAAGAAATAGCTAGGAAAGAGGTAGAAAATTAAGCTAAATAATAAGCCTTCCCCTATTAACGTTACCTAGAAGTATTTCCCTTAAATACTTAATTCTATAAATACCTCTATACTTACTATTTTATAAAGTTAAAGAATAAGGCTATAGCTAATTAGAAGCTATTATTCTTACCTATTATATCTATTAACTTACCCCCCGTTAGACTAAGTAAGCATACTATTCTATAGTAGTATAGCTCTTATAGTATATCAAGTATATTTTATTTCTTCTATTTAATTCTTTAGACAGCTCCTTATACTATACTATAATAGGTATAGCGCTATAGATCTGCATACTTTCTAAAGATATCGCTAATCGACTGGAAATCGCCTGTTAGAAATCTATTATAATTATTCCAGATCCGCTAAGGCCTCTGTATAAGAAAAATCCCCTATAGTAACTATATCTATATAATTATACTAAGGAGGACTATAAGTATATAGGTAATAACTCTAATTAGTTAGAAGAGGTATACTATTACTATTATATCGCTATTACTATATAGATAGTAGGGATACTATTATTTTTTCTTTTAGTAGGTAATTATTACAGTCTAACCTAAGGTCACGTGACCGGTTATATAACTAAGGCTTAACACGTATATATCTTATCTATATCCTTCCTAGATAGTTAATAATTTCTATTTATATTATTTATTATATCTATATATCTATATTATTATTCCTAATAATAAATCTTTATACTATAACTACTATAAAGCTGTTTACGATTTCCTATATAGTAGGGAGGCCTAAGAGCCTAGCTAAGACCCTTTTATAAGTTTTAGAGATAGTATAAGCTTAGTAATATAGTTATAATAGAGGAAGTCTATTATATTATAAAAGGATACTATTTATAAATTAGATATAAGGGTAATTACACGAACTTAATTATTTTATTTAGAGGTATTTAAGGTATTTAGAAGTAGTTATAGAATATAACTTATAAAAATTAAAAGGAGATAATATAATATATATAGAATTTTAAATACTTAAAGTTAAAGTACTAGCTAAATTTTCTAGCACGTAGGGTTTTCTAGCATGTAGGGATAGACGTTACATGTTTATTATTTACGTGAGATATCCGGGGGCTGTTTTATACTAATCGGGATCTTACCGCTTTAATTAGAAGGTACTAACCGATATAGCGACGCCGAATATTATAGCGCCTTACAGCCGCTACAAGGCTGATAATAACTTTTCAGAGTCCCTATATAATTCTAGGACTAGGATAAAGGTTATTCACGATTTCCAATAGTAGTATAAGCTTAATAGTAGTACTATGGTAGACGAGTGCTATTATTCCACTAAAAGGGTTCTCGTCATAAATTAGGGGGGCGGCGACGATGCGAATGTAATTTTCCAGTAGCTAGTCTCAAGAGTATTTAGGATTAGTCGTAATATAAACTTGGTCAAGAACTACGGGAGATCTCTATGCGTTCACAAGTTAGAGTCGCTCGAAATGAAAGTACCCATGGTTTGTCTCGTAACGGGGTGCGTCTCTCGACGCAGGGACGGACGTTATAGACCTTGATCTATCTACTTAAATCTGTCCTTCATGCCTGGTCTCCTGTGTGCTGGCACCCGCCATGCCTTATGACGCCCCCTGCAGCTATCTCAACTCTCCTACCTACAGATCGGCCTCAGATGCCGTCTAGAACGGCCCTTACAGCTGCTGCTAATTTACTTAAAAGCTTAGCTACTAGTTCCCCTGTATAAATTACTGCTAAGTCGTTGGCTACTACTGCTGCTGATTTACTTGAAAGATTAGCTGCTGATTCCCCTGCATGAATTGCTACTAGTTCGTTGGCTGCTGCTGCTGCTGATTCCCCTGGATGAACGGCTGTTGGTTCGTTGGCTGCTGCTGCTGATTTGCTTGAACGATCGGCTGTTGGTTCGTTGGCTGCTGCTGCTGATTTGCTTGAACGATCGGCTGTTGGTTGAATGGCTGCTGCTGATGCTGATTTGCTTGAGCCATTGACTGCTGATTTCCCGGGTTGAACGGCTGCTGGTTCTGTTGCTGCTGCCGCTGCTGCTGCCGCTGCTGATTTACTGGGACGATCGGCTGCCGCTGCTGCTGATTTGCTTGAACCATCGGCTGTTGGTTTAATGGCTGCTGCTGATGCTGATTTGCTTGAGCCATCGACTGCTGATTTCCCGTGATAAACGGCTGCTGGTTCGTTGGCTGCTACTGCTGCTGCTGCTGCTGATGCTGATTTGCTTGTACTATCGACTGCTGATTTCCCGAGATGAACGGCTGCTGGTTCGGTGGCTGCTGCTGCTGATATACCTGGAGGTCAGTGTTTGGCTGCCGCACATGTGCCGTGGAGATCGCTCGCTGATTAGCCGGGACCAGCTGCTGCTGTTGTTGCTATTATTATTGTTACTACTATTATTATTGTTGTTATTATTATTATTATTATTATTATTGTTGTTGTTATTATTATTATTATTATTATTATTATTATTATTATTATTATTATTATTGTTATTGTTATTGTTATTATTATTATTATTATTATTATTATTATTATTATTATTATTATTATTATTATTATTATTATTATTATTATTATTATTATAACGGGATTACGCTAAGTACTAGCTAGTTTAGGTAAGGTTACTACTAACCTATTTGCTATAGAAGTAGAGAGAGTATAAGATTTCTTATAGGGGCTATAATTAAATCCAATTTAATAGACTAGGTAGGAGTTATTAGAACACTATATATTAGAGTAATAGTAGAGCTATACTAGCCTAGAAATTATAAGCTAACCTAAGAGACACCTTATATACTATATAGAGCGGAGAATAATAATCTATAATAACTGGGAACTTATAGGCTAAGCTAGATAAGGCCTTGCGCGCCGTATTATATAGACCCTAATTACGGGCCGGAAAGATATGGGATTTCGGTATGGGATCGAGGCGATTTTCGGACTGGGATGGGATATCCTACGGGATATCCCAGTGGCAAATCGCGAACTAGGCCTAATTAGGTAATATTCTTTTATAGGCTAAAAATATAGCTTAAACTCTATTTAATACTAAAAAAGCTTTATAAAAAGCTCTAAAACTCGCTAAGATATAAAGCTCTAAAGTTAATATAATAAATATATTAGCATATACGGTAATAAAATCCTATATCTTTCCGGCGAAAAACCCTAATACATTAGGCTGGCTGAAGGTAGATAGTACAGGGAGCTAAGGAAACGCTTAGGGCGTAGGTAGCTAAGGGAATACTTTATTAAATAGTATAATAATTAATAAGTTATTTATATATAATTTATGTATAGTATAATAGTATTATAATAACTAATAGATAGATATAGCTATATAGAATAGAATAACTATTATAAGAAATCTCTACTAGTCTACTTAGACCCCCTAACTAGTCCTAATTAGTAATTACTAAGGTTAACCAAGCCTAAATTCTAATACTCCCTCTTAGATTAGTAGTAATAAGGTAGGCTACCTATTACTAACTATTATATCTAAATACCCTTATACTTTACTTAGAGCTAGTCCTAATTATTATCTAGCTAGGCTGAAGTTAGTAGGACTAATAGGTTTTATTAGTAGGTTAGTATATTATACTTTAGTATTAACCTATTAGAGATAGATTTCTTCAGTTTTAGAAACTAGTTATTATACTAAATAATATCTTATTTAGATATATTTTATAATAGTATAATTAATTAGGTTAGTAGCTAATTTTATAGCTACCTAGTTATTAATATTTAGGAGTACTAGTACTACTCCCTTATTATACCCTAGCTCTTTTAGTATAAGGCCTAGATATAGAGCTTCTTTATATACCTCTATTATAATAATATATTTAGACTTATATATAGATATTACTACTAGCTTTTATAATTTAGATTACTACGTCGGTAAAATCTCAAGTCGCCCCTATACCCTTGATAAAGGCCTTATGCCCGCAGGCCCAGGGCCGGCCCCGGGGGCCCCGGGCCAGCCCCGGGCCTGTCGTAGCGTGTCGCAAGGCCCCGGGGCCGCTCCGGGCTCCAAGGGTAGCGTCACGTGACTGCTGACTAAGTAATATTTCTAGAATCTACTAGTTAGTAAATTCTAGGAAATCACGTGACTGCTTACTAAGCGAGACCATGTCACGTGACCGCTTACTAAGTAGAACTTCAAAGGTTTTAATGTTCTATAATTAACGGGGGACTCGGATAGCGTACCCCGGAGCCACCCCCAACGCCACCCTAAAAGCGACGCCGGAATCGATCGATTCAGCTAATTTCTACGCGGGGGTAATGCGCTAGGGCAGGCCTGGATGGGGGTTAATAGCGTGGTAGCTATGTTTACTCGGGGGGGTTAATAATGCGATAGCGATGCTGTTACGGGTACTTTAACGCTATTACCTAGCGTCCGGAAGCCTAATTATAGGATGCCGTGACGCTATTACGTAGCGCCCGGAAGCTTAATCTTAGGTTGGCCCCAGGCGCTAGGTAGGTTGCCCTTACGGCCCCTACCGCCCTAGGCGGACTCGTGTCTGCCCTTGCGGCCCTAGGGCAAGCTTTCTCAAACCACGGCCCTGGGGGCCCGAGGCGGCCCGGGGCCGGCCCCGGGTATCCCTCCGGGTTTTCAGAAATTACCGACGTAGGTAATAGGGCTATTAAATAGTTTATAAATATACGCCCTAGTAGAATAAGATATCTTATAATTATTATAATATAACGCGTTAGTAAAACCCTTTAAGCTATTATTATTACCTAATTAATAGATAAGACTATTATTAACTATTCCTAATAAATAATATAGTACCCTTTTTACTATATTCATATATTATAGAGTAGGGTTATAAAGTAAATAACTTAGGTTACTAATAGTATAAGTAATATCTAGCCTAGTTATAATACTTAGCTAATTAAGTACCCTTATAAGGGATTAATAGGCCTCTCTATTAGGTATAGAGGCTATATAGCTATTAGGAGTAATAGTAATATATGCCTATTTTATAAGTAACTTTATTAGCTAATATTTATCTATATCTAATTAGTTTAATAATTAGTTAATATATTTTATTTAGTTAATCTAAATAAAATAGTTATCTAGATTTCTAATAATATTTATTCTTAAATAGTCTTTTAGGTCTCCTATATATTTAAAGTTAAACCTCTTATTAAGTTCCTTCTTTATCTAGGTAATTAGGTCTTAATTATATATTATAAATAGTAAGTTATTAATATATACTATAATAATAACTTTTATAATAGTATTAATAAATATATAATAATTATACTTAAGGCGCTTAAAACCTAGAGACTTAAGTACCTTATAAAGGGTTTTATACTATTTATAAGATACTTATTTAAGGCTATATAGAGCTTTACTTAGTTTATAAGCGTGTCCTTATTAGCTATTAGTAAAGTAGTAGGGTTACTCTACCTAGATTTCTTCCTAAATAAGTAATTCTAAGAAGGCCGTAATAATATCTAAATACTTAATAACTAGCCTATATTACTAGCCGAAAAGATATAGGATATCCTACGGGATATCCCACGTGGGATGGTATGGGACCGTAGGAAAGGATAGGTAAATTAGGTCCTAATCCTATATCTTTATAAAGATATGGGACGGGAATAGGATGGGATTTTTTAGTGGGATAGGTTATTCGTAGGACCACTTTATAGCATGGGATATTTTTAGGATATGCTATTATTAGTAAGTATATAACGTAGTATTTTCTAAAAAAATATTCTAGAAATATTTACTATCTAGAAAGTTATAACTAGAAAGCTAACTAGAAAGCTAATATTTACCTTTCTAGTTAGCTTTCTAGTTATAGCTTTCTATATAGTAAAGCTTTCTAGATAATTCTAGGATATCCTAGTATTAGTAAGTATATAATATCGTATTTTGAAAAATATTCTAGAAATATTTACTATCTAGAAAGCTATAACTAGAAAGCTGACAAGAAAGGTAAATATCAGCTTTCTAGTCAGCTTTCTAGTTATAACTTTCTAGATAGTAAATATTTCTAGAATATTTTTTTAAAAAATGCTACGTTATATGCTTACTAATAATAGGATATCCTAAAAATATCCCATCCCATCCCGTGGGATTATCCCACGAAAACCCATACCATCCCAGAACGGGATAGGACTAAAATGGCTAATCCCATACTATAGTACGGTATAGCAGGCGAGACTAATATCCCATAACATCCCATATCTTTCTGGCTAGTAGCCTATATTTAGCTATTAGAGCTAGGAGGAGTAATTATAATAATACCTTTAGGGTTAATAAGAATATCTTATTAAAATTAATCCCCTTAATTTAATAAAAGCCTTTAACTACCTATTATACTTTATATTAGCTAATTTCACCTATTAGTCTATATTTATAAGATAAGACCTACCTTCCTAGTAAGATATATACTTTATAAGGTAGTTAATATAGTTCTTATTATATTATCTACTTATTATAATTAGCTAATTCTTCTTTATTAGTAGTAAGCTATTTATTACTATTAGGCCTATTAAGGGCTTCGTCTATTAATATTAGGTAGGGACGCTCCTTAGTACTAGTAATAACGCGGGTAAGTATAGCTCTAAATCTATTAGGGTTATTAGAAGACTTTATACCCCTCTTATTTATCTAGTTATAATTAATCTATAGTTTATTATAGATAGAATAATATAATATATTAGGAATAATTCTCTAAGATTTATTATTTTAAGTTAATTATTTATTAATAATAGCTAATAGTATTATAGTAGTAATTAAGTATATTAAACAATCCTAACTATTCTAATTATAATTAGTTAGTAATTCTAACTCCGCTTAGCTATTTTTAGTAGTCTAATTATTTAACTTATTCTAATTTAATTTAGGTAGATTATCTTAATTATA
>JAABUR0100001563.1_pt1 | contig 40214 bp, 32 predicted proteins | sample 5560091 | NCBI WGS metagenome assembly JAABUR01 (sample SAMN10711879, study PRJNA513375) | rock metagenome | isolation source: Antarctica rocks | place: Antarctica: Victoria Land, University Valley sud | reverse complement strand
CTTCGGCGACCGACAAGTCGCCTTCTTCGTAAGCGCGCACGACGCGCTGGCGTAAATCTAAAGAGTAGGCTTGCATCCACAAAGGCTACTCTTAATCTGCGGCTACACGCAATCGCAAACCGCTATAGTTACACTGGAAACTCTGCACGGGAAGTTGCTATTGGAATTTCTGAAGAAATAAAACACCGACTCAAAAGCTACAAAACTTCTAATAGTCTTTTCCATCCTTTTATCTATTCAAATGAAGTTTTCCTCATTCTTTCGGTTATCTGTCTTGTCCTGTACTGGCTTATAAATTACCCGTATAGGTATCTCATGGCGATTCCATTCATTCCTATAGAAGTATGGATATGTATGTCCTTTCTGAAACCTTATAGCACATTTAAGACGAGGCGTAATGAAACAAGGGGTTCTGCTCTCAAGTGGACATTTCTAACTCTGTTAGGTGCATTATTAAGCGCTGGCCTTCTTGCTCTTATAACTATTTCTCTTGAATCATTGAAGAAATATCCGATCAGTCGATAAAGATAAATTTATTTAATACTTTGTGGAGGCGTCAGCGCGTCGCGGGCGGCACAGACCAACTGCAAAGCTTCGTCGGAAGTGGCGGCGTGCGCGGTGAGGTGTCCCATCTTGCGGCCTTTGTGCGGCAGGTGTTTGCCGTAGAGATGAATCTTGACGTTCGTGTATGCAGCACAGGCTTGCCAATCGGGTTCGCCCGCGCCCCAGAGATCGCCGAGCAAGTTTGCCATCGCAGCGGGGCGCAGCAATTCTGTTGAGCCGAGCGGAAGGCCGCAGACAGCGCGTAGTTGCTGCTCGAATTGGCTGGTGACGCAGGCGTCAATCGTCATGTGTCCGCTGTTGTGCGGGCGCGGCGCGAGTTCGTTAATGTAAAGCTCTCCGTCGCGCGCGAGAAAAAATTCGACGCAGAGCACTCCGACGACATCGAGCGCTTCGAGAATGCTGCGCGCCATTTCCGCCGCGCTTTTTGCTACACGCTCTGGCACGCTCGCGGGCGCAACCGAAGTGTCAAGTATATGTTGACGATGAACGTTTTCGGTGACGCCGTAATCAACCATCACGCCATCCACGCCGCGCGCTGCGATCACGGAAATCTCTCGCTCAAAGTCTATGAACTTTTCGAGCACCGCTTCTTCGCCATTGAGTGAGTGAAAAGCTTTTTCTGCTTCAGCGATTGAAGCGATTTTCGTTTGCCCTTTACCGTCGTAACCCCATCCGGCGGTTTTCAGCACGGCGGGCGTGCCGAGAATGCGCAAGCCTTCGCGTAGTTCCGCAAGCGAATTGACGGGATGAAAAGGTGTGACGGGAAGTCCTACGGAAGCGAGAAACTTTTTTTCGCGGACGCGGTGTTGCGTCGTGTGTAGCACGACTCCACCGGGGCGCACTGCGACGTGTTCGGAGACAACTTCGATAGTCTGCGATGGAATATTTTCAAACTCGAACGTCGTCACGTCCACGTCGCGCGCGAAGCGGCGCACGGCATCCAGATCGTCATAGGGCGCGGTGATTTCAACGTCTGCGATTTGTCCTGTCGGCGTATCTGTTTCGGGCGAAAAAGTATGTACACGATAACCCATGCGGCGCGCGGACATGGCGAACATGCGTCCGAGTTGGCCGCTGCCGAGCACGCCGATGATTGCGCCGGGAAGAATCGGGCGTGTCACAGAAGCGTTGCCTCAAGAACTTTTTGCGCTTGCCGCTCACGAAACTCGCGTAACTTTTCGCGTAAAGCAGGACGCTTGGCAGCGAGAATGCTGACGGCGAGAAGCGCTGCGTTAATTGCGCCCGCCTGACCGATGGCGAGCGTTGCGACTGGAACTCCGGCGGGCATTTGCACAATCGAAAGAAGTGAATCCATGCCTTTGAGCGCACGGCTCTCGATTGGCACACCGAGCACGGGCAAGATCGTTTGCGCTGCGACCATGCCGGGAAGATGCGCCGCGCCGCCCGCGCCCGCGATAATAATTTCGATGCCGCGCCCTTCCGTTTCCGCCGCAAACTCGCACATCAAAGCGGGCGTGCGATGCGCAGATACGACGCGGCATTCATGCGGCACATCAAATTCTTTCAACGTTTCGTCGGCGTGCCGCATTGTTTCCCAATCCGACGCGCTGCCCATGATGACTGCGACCAAAGGCAAGACGGAATGCTGAAGGCGGGAGGCGGAAGCAGCGTTCTCTTTCTCGCTTGTGGATATAGAAGCAGTTCGCTTCGCCTTTCTATCCTTCATCTTTCATCCCTCCGCCTTCCTACTTCAACTTACTGTCCCTGCGCGAGAGAGTAGCCCGGCTGCCCGTCGAAGGTGTATAGATTTTCGGTCTTGATGAAATCATAGCCCGCTTCATTAAAACGATTGAGCAGCGTGATGATCTGTTCGTGCTTAATCGAAGCGCCGTCGGCCTGCGCCATAAAGCGGCAACGGCATTGATCGCTCAAGTGAGTTTCGGCCATGCCGCCGGGATAAACTTTGACGCCGCGATTGCTAATCATCACAAGCTTTAGTTCGTTGTCGCCGAATTCCTTGATCTTATCGCCAAGCTTAGTGATCGCGCCCTCTTTCCAATGGACGTATACATCAGTGCCGACAAGTTCTTTCTTCGCTTTCGGGCGCTCTTCCTGCGGCTTGCTACTCGTTGCCGTCGCATTGCCGGATTTATAAGAAATGGCTTTGAGCGTTTGCGGTTGCTGTCCTAATCTTTCAATCACAGCCTGTGCAAATTCGCGCGTGCCGACTTTTTGTTTGCTCACGCCTTCTTTGTAAACATCATAAGTATGCACGCCGTCTTCGATAGTGCGCAGCCAAGCGTTATGCACGCGCTCTGCAACGTCCGTTTGCTTAATGTGAACAAGCATCAACACTGCGCCAAGCAATAGGCCGGACGGATTCGCTAAGTTTTGTCCGGCGCGGCGCGGCGCAGAGCCATGAATCGCCTCGAACATAGAAACGTTTTCGCCGATGTTCGCAGAACCCGCCAAGCCGACCGAGCCTGCGATCTGCGCGGCGACATCCGACAGAATATCTCCGTAGAGATTCGGCATCACGATGACATCGAAAGCTTCGGGCGTGTCGGCCATTTTCGCCGCACCGATGTCCACGATCCAATGTTCGTTTTCGATGTCAGTATATTCCGCCGCAATTTCGTCGAAGACTTTGTGGAAAAGACCGTCTGTGATCTTCATGATATTGTCTTTCGTGAAGCACGTCACCTTTTTGCGATTGTTGGTGCGCGCGTACTCGAAAGCGTAACGGACGATCTTCTCGCAACCCGGACGCGAGATATACTTCAAACACTCTGTCATTTCTTCCGACTGACGATATTCGATACCCGCGTAAAGGTCTTCTTCATTTTCGCGGACGATCACAACATCCATTTTCGGATGCTTCGTGTCAACGAACGGATGATACGAAACGCACGGACGCACGTTGGCGTACAGGCCGAGGACTTTGCGCACAGTGACGTTAAGGCTTTTGAAGCCGCCGCCCTGCGGAGTGGTAATCGGAGCCTTGAGGAAAACTTTCGTGCGGCGCAAACTATCCCACGCGCTCGGTTCAATGCCCGCGCTATTGCCCGCGAGATAAACTTTTTCGCCAATATCAATTGTTTCGATGTCCAATGCAGCGCCCGCCGCTTGGATAATGCTAAGCGTCGCGTCCATAATCTCCGGGCCGATCCCATCGCCATGCGCGACGGTAATAGCAGTATTATTCGCCATAATATTTTACAGAACCTTTCAGTTATTTTAGATTGCCGCGACAGTGTATCACGACGTTTCCGCGCAGGTCAGCCGCCAAATTGAGAGGGCAAACCGGAAACTTCGCAAGCCCGCGCGACGCGCCGCATGGCGAAACAAATTTTGCTTGACCACAGCGCGCCAACAGTGAGAATGTAAGCATAATCTTTGACGTGAAAGGATCGAATCAGGATGAACAAAGTTCTCACTGCGCTCATCTTTAGCATCTGCTTGAATCAACATGCGAGCGCGCAAATTAAAGTTGACCAGACGCAAACTGCAAGCACAGCAAACCAAACGCAGAAAACCACAACCACAACGCCGCCTGAAATTGCTGAGGCAAATCGTCTCAGCGCACAAGTAGCGAAACTATACAGTCAGGGCAAGTACGATGAAGCGTTGCCTTTAGCAAAGCGCGCGCTTGAACTCGGCGAGAAAGGAGCCGCGATGGATCAACTCTCTATCGTCGGCCATCTTAAAAATCTCGCTGAAGTTTACATCGCCCAGAAAAAACATTCTTCGGCTGAACCATTGTATCGTCGCGCATTGGCGATATATGAAAAGAAGTACGGCAAGGATGACCTGAAGTTGTGCCCGATGCTGGACAGACTCGCGTTACTGCACTTTGTGGCGGGCGATCTACTTAAAGTTGAAAGCGCATATCAACGCGCCATTGCAATCAAAGAGCAAGCGTTGGGGGCTGAATCTCCTGACGTTGCACGCTCACTCGGCAGTCTCGCCGGATTCTACGAACTCAGAAGCGAATATAAAAAGGCCGAACCGTTGTATCGTCGCGCGGCAGCAATAGAAGAAAAGAAGCCCGGAGAACTAAGTCCGCAAAGCGTCCACACACTTGAGCGTTACGCTTGTTTACTACGCAAGCTGAAGCAACCCGACGAAGCGGATAAGATTGAAAAGCGGACAATTAAGGGCGATGTCGTTGATAGCGAGAAGGAAAAGAAAACTTCAGATAGTTCTGCTCTAAAATCGGATAGCTCTGTTGATAAAACTGATGTTGCCGGAGGTGTGCTCAACGGAAAGGCGATCAAAAAGCCCGCACCATCTTATCCCGAAGAGGCGAGAGCGAATCGCGTGCAGGGCAATGTGACTGTTCGTATTTTAGTGAATGAAAAGGGCAGTGTTGTTGACGCGTGTGCTATCGAAGGCCCCAGACTTTTGTTGCAGCCATCCGAAAATGCAGCTTACCAGACCGTCTTTTCGCCGACGCTGCTGATGGGGCAACCTGTGAAAGTCTCAGGCTTGATTACCTTTAATTACACTTTGAGATAGGCATATAGATTTATACCGAGAACGTTAATGCGAGCTGTGTTGCAGCGCGTCACGCGCGCGTGCGTGAGAGTTGAAAATGAAATTGTTGGCGAGATCGGCGGCGGTCTCGTTGTGTTGCTCGGCATTGCGCGCAATGATGCAGAGACTGACGCAAAGTATCTGTTGGAGAAGGTAGTGAATTTGCGTATCTTTGATGATACGGAAGGACGCATGAATCAGTCTGTTGTTGAAGCGGGAGGTGGATTGCTGGTTGTGTCGCAGTTCACTTTGTACGGTGATGCGCGGCGCGGGCGGCGTCCGTCATGGAGTGAAGCGGCAGCGCCGGAAGTGGCCGAACCTTTGTACAATTTCTTTGGCGAAGAAGCGCGGAAAGTTGTGCGACAGGTGGCGACGGGAAGTTTCCGGCGGATGATGAAAGTAGAACTTGTGAACGACGGGCCGGTGACGATTTTGCTCGACAGCCGAAAGCTGTTTTGAGCGTCAGTAGGATTGAAAATTCTGAAGTTGATAATGTAGCGAACGAAGTGGAGGCAAATGTTTGTTGAAGAAAAGAAGATTGGATAATGCTCTGTTTATAATGCGCGGCGAACGTCAAGTGCGCGCGCTTTTGATTTTTGGTTTGCTCGCGGTCTCGCTTGTGCTGGCTGCTTCATGCGCGGATAAAAGTAAAACTGCGTCGAAGGATTTCGATGCGGCTGATGAAGACGAAGCGGCGCAGAACGCGAACGTTAAGAAGAATGTGAAACCCGAAGCGGACGCGGAAGCGGCGGTGATCGAAACGGATTATGGCAGAATCGTGATAGAGCTTTATCCGAATCTTGCGCCGAACATGGTGGCGCGATTCAAGCAGTTAACCAAAGAAGGTTTTTATAACGGCACGACGTTTCATCGCGTTGATCCCGGACTCGGAATTATTCAGGGCGGCGATCCGTTATCGAAGGATGACAACCCGGATAATGACGGATCGGGAAACTCGCAGTATCCGAACGTCGCTGCGGAATTCAGTGATATACCCTTTGAGCGTGGCATTGTTGGAGCAGCGCGTGCAAAATCTTTTGATTCGGCAAACTGTCAATTCTTCATCACGCTGATGCGCCAGCCTGCGTTTGAAACGGATGACAATAGATATACCGTTTTCGGGCGCGTCGTTGACGATCAAAGTCTAAATAACGCGGGTGTCATCTTGGGCGCGCCGGTAGTGCCGGGCACGCAGCAGCCTTCTGATAAAATTGTCATCAAGAGTATCACGCTGCAACCGCGCGCTAATTTCGGAGCAAGCAATGCTGCTCACTGATAATTGAAGATGATTCTTAAATGATTAAAGGGCAGCGCGTATGTGCACTGCCCTTTATCATGGAAAAGATTTGACCTACTAAGTGCGAAGACAAAGCACATGCGCGCGTTTTGTCTAAACGCCTGCTCTACTCAAATCGTATCGTCGTCCGTTTTTGAGTTTTCATTCAACTCGTAGCGGTCGCGGTCACGTGCGTCTATCTTGCCTATAAAGTCTAGTTCTTCGTTGTCCTCGAAGTTAACGCCGACGGCGTGCGCGTTTTCTTCGACATCGGATTGATCGGGCGTCGGGTTATCGCCCGCGACTGATTCCGTGCCGCTGTCGTTAACGTCTTCCCAAGATGCGTCTATGTCACCGCCCGCGTCTTTGGGCGAAGCGGCGGTGTTGTCGCGCAGGCGTTGCGCCAATTTCTCAGGGTCTTTCGGCGCGCGTGCGATCTCTTCTTCCATAAACTCTTCGATCTGCGGGTCAGGCACAAAGTCTGGATTGTTACTTAAATACTCGCTGTTTTCATTCTTCTTTTTAGACATACTGCCTTGTCTCCTTCGTCTTCTTGCGCCAGCGGCCAAAGTGTTTGTTAATGTGCGTGGCACTATAACAAATGGTACGACGAAACGACAATTGAAAGACAATCTTCGACGCGCAAATGTTTAATCGCCGGACACGTCGCTTGACGTTTGAGAGGTCGCGCCATACACTAAACTTTGATACGTTCCACGCTGAATTTAACCACTGTTTTCGGTGCGTTGCAGCCATTTCGTGCGCTCTCGAAGACTGACTTGAACTCGATAAAAACTTATGCCGCACAACCTTTTTGAAACACTGCAAAGCTTTGACGCCGGGATGAATCGCGCAGGTCAATTTTATTCTCTGCCGCAACTCGAGAAACAGGGACTCGGCAATATTTCAAAACTTCCTGTCAGCATACGGATCGTGCTCGAATCCGTGCTGCGCAATTTCGACGGCAAGAAAATTAGAGAGCAGGACGTGCGCTCGCTCGCCAATTGGAAGCCGAACGCGGAGCGTACGGAAGAAGTTCCGTTCATCGTGGCGCGCGTGCTGTTGCAGGATTTCACGGGCGTGCCGCTCTTAGTTGATCTCGCGGCGATGCGTTCGGCGGTGAGTCGGCTTGATCGAGACACGAGCATTATCGAGCCGCTTGTGCCCGTCGATCTGGTCATAGACCATTCTGTGCAGGTTGATTTTTCGAGCACGCCGGACGCCTTTATGATGAACATGGAAACGGAGTTCAAACGTAATCGCGCGCGCTATCAATTCTTGAAATGGGGAAGGCAGGCGTTCAACGGTTTCAACGTCGTGCCGCCGGGAATCGGTATCTGTCATCAAGTCAATCTTGAACACCTCGCTAAAGGCGCGCTCGAAAAGGACGGCATCTTTTATCCTGATACGCTCGTCGGCACGGATTCGCACACGACGATGATTAACGGACTCGGCGTTGTCGGTTGGGGCGTCGGCGGTATCGAAGCGGAAGCGGGAATGCTCGGCCAGCCCGTTTACTTTTTAACGCCCGATGTGGTCGGCGTGCATTTGACAGGGACACTACGCGAAGGCGTGACGGCGACTGATCTTGTGTTGCGTATTACGGAGATGTTGCGCAAGGCCAAAGTCGTCGGTAAGTTCGTCGAGTTTCACGGCGAAGGCGCAGCGAGTTTGTCCGTCACAGATCGCGCGACTATCGGCAACATGTCGCCGGAGTATGGCGCGACGATGGGCTTCTTTCCGATTGATGAAGAGACGTGCAAATACTACACGGCAACCGGGCGCTCCGAAGAACAAGTTCAGATTGTCCGCAATTATTTCAAGGCGCAGGGCTTGTTCGGAATGCCGCGCAAAGGCGAAATCGAGTACAGCACTGTGATGGAACTTGAGCTGGGCGACATTACGCCGAGCATCGCCGGGCCAAAACGTCCGCAGGATCGCATTGACCTGACGGACTTGAAAGAACGCTTTACGGAACTGCTGCAAAAGCCCGTCGGCGAAAACGGCTACAACAAATCCGAGAAAGAACTGTCAAAACGTTTTCACACGCGCATCGGTGTCGAGGCGACGACGAACGTTGCCGCGACTGTCGGAAGCGGCGCGGCAAATTCCGTCACGGCGACGGTAAGCGGCACCGGCGCGCTCAGCGGCGGCGGCGCGCAGGAATCCGAAACAGTGCCGCAAGGTGAGGGAAATACGAGCGAAAAAGACACGAGCACGCTCACCGAAATCGAGATGATGAACAATCGCCCGACGCCGACGCGCATAGAAGAGATTCCGCACGAAGAATTTCCAAAGGGCGTCGTTGATCTGGGACATGGCGATGTGTTGATCGCGGCAATCACGTCTTGCACCAACACATCGAATCCAAGCGTGATGCTCGCCGCCGGACTTCTGGCGAAAAAGGCCGCCGAGCGCGGTTTGACAGTGCGCCCGTCGGTTAAGACTTCGCTTGCGCCCGGCTCGCGCGTCGTTACGGAATATTTGGAGAAGACAGGGCTTCAACCTTACCTGAATCAGCTTGGCTTTAATCTAGTCGGTTACGGTTGCACGACCTGCATCGGAAATTCCGGCCCGCTTGATCCGCGCATCGAAGAAGTGGTGAATCACAACGATCTGGTGGCGGCGAGCGTGCTGTCCGGCAATCGCAATTTTGAAGCGCGCGTGCATCAAAGCATCAAAGCCAATTTCTTGATGAGTCCGCCGCTCGTCGTCGCCTTTGCGCTCGCGGGGCGCATCAACATAGACATGGCGACGGAGCCGATAGGCCGCGACAAAAACGGACAGGACGTTTACTTGCGCGACGTGTGGCCGAGCATGGAAGAGATCAGCGCCCTTTTGCGCGCGGCTTTCGATCCTGAAACTTACCGTAAACTCTACAGTGATTTTACCGAACAGAATCCTCTGTGGAACGATATTCCGTCGAGCACGGGCGACGTTTACAGTTGGGAATCGCAATCAACTTACATTCAGGAGCCGCCGTATTTCGAGAAGTTCAGCATGAGCGCAGGCGAAATCTGCGACCTCAGAGCAATGCGCCCGCTGGCAATTTTCGGCGATTCCGTGACGACGGATCACATCAGTCCCGCTGGCGCGATCAAGCCCAAATCGCCCGCCGGACAATACCTGCAACTGCGCGGCATTCAACTGGAAGATTTCAATTCTTACGGCTCACGACGTGGTAATCATCAAGTGATGGTGCGCGGCACGTTCGCCAATGTGCGCATCAAAAATCAGATGGTGCCGGGCACGGAAGGCGGCGTCACAGTATTGCAGCCCGTCGGCGAACAAATGAGCATTTATGATGCTTCGGTTAATTATCAAGCGGCTGGCATTCCGCTGATCGTCATCGCTGGACAGGAATACGGCACGGGTAGTTCGCGCGATTGGGCTGCGAAGGGCACGCGGCTCTTAGGCGTTAAAGCAGTCATCGCCGAAAGCTTTGAGCGCATACACCGCAGCAACCTTGTCGGTATGGGCGTGCTACCATGCCAATTCAAAGAAGGCACAAATGCGCAGACGCTTGAGCTGGACGGCACGGAAATCTTTGATGTCGTCGGATTGGAGAACGGCACGGTCAAGCCGCGTCAGGACGTGACTCTCTTAATCCACCGCGCGAACGACGAAACACAGGAAGTGCCCGTCACCTTGCGCATCGATACGCCGATTGAAGTTGATTATTACCAGCACGGCGGCATATTGCCCTTTGTGTTGCGGCAATTGCTGGCGCAAGAAGAATTAAAAGCGGCGTAAGAAGACTTTGTGATTAATTATCAATGCGCGTGCGAATCACGTGCGCATGAGACTTCAAAAGGCATCTGCTTCGTGAACTGTGATGTGCGGGCAGATGCTTTTGCTTTGCTCGTATGAAAATGTTTTTGTTGACAATGTGCGGCGTGGGCGTGCTGCTGCTGGTCATTTACGATATATACGCGACGATTCTGCACGCACGCGCACGTTCCGGCCCAATCGCCGAAACTCAGAGCCGCATTGTCTGGCGCGTCTGCCGCTTCGTAGCGTTTAAGCTTTCGCGCACGCACCGTCATAGATTGCTCAACGCCGTCGGGCCATTGCTGCTGCCGCTTTTAATCATCACGCTCATCATTCTGCTCATCGCGGGCTTCGCGCTGATTTATCTGCCGCGTATGCCCACGCATTTCGTCGTCAATCCGGCGTCCGCAAGCACAAGTAGCATCGTGGAAGCGATCTATTTCAGCGGCGTTACTTTAACGACCGTCGGTTACGGCGACATCGCGCCGCGCGCTTTGGACGTGCGCTTCATCGCGCTCATCGAAGCGGCTTCAGGCTTCGCTTTAATTTCGCTCGCGGTCACATATCTCATCACTGTTTACAGGGCTTTGGAACGCAAGCGTGCCGTCGCGCTCTCTTTTTATCATCAGGCGGAAGAAGGCGCGAACGTCGCGGGTTTTATCGCGCACCACTTCGTTGCGGGAAAATTCTACGGCCTCGATACGACCCTTCGTGCGGCGTCGCGCGATCTACAGGAGATTCTCGAATCGCACATAGAACATCCCGTGATACACTACTTTCATCCGGTGCAAGTTTATAAAAGTCTGCCGCGCGTGCTGTTTTTAACGCTTGAAACATGCGCGGTCATTCGTTCTTGTTTAGACGCGGAAGAATATGCGTCTGTGCACGATCATCCAGAAGTGCGAACGCTTGAAGCGACTGTGCGGCATGTATTGGATGAACTTGTGCGTTCGCTGTATCTGGAAAGACGCACGCGCCACCGCGTCGAATCGAAGTTTGATGAATCAAAGCGTTGGCGCGAACGTTACAGGCAAACTGTGCGGCAGTTGAACTCCGCAGGCATTAAAACGCGCGTTGACCCAAACATAGGCTTGGAAGAATATCGCGCGCGGCGTGAGGAATGGGAAGCGCAACTGCATCGCTTCGCCACATATCTTGGCTATGATTGGGATGAAGTGACGGGCGACCGCGATTTACAAGATGCCACCGCCGAAGCTGTGGAAACGCCGCGCGTCGAAACACAAAGCGCTTAGTTAACTTGGTTCAGCCTGTCGTTTGCGGCAGCTTAACGTATGACATTCCGCGCATGATGATACGCTGGCGGCGTGCGACGCGGCGCGGATTCGTCTGCGGGTTAAAGACCGTGCGGGGGTTCGGAATCATCGCCGAAAGAAATGCCGCCTCACGCACGGTTAAATTGCTCGCGGACTTTTTGAAGTAATACTGCGACGCCGCTTCTGCGCCGTAGATTCCGTCGCCCCATTCAATGACGTTCAAGTAAAGTTCGAGAATGCGACGCTTCGGCAAATCACGTTCGATGAAATATGTAATGACTGCTTCGCGGCCTTTGCGGAAAAAAGATTTTTCAGTCGAAAGATAAAGATTCTTGGCGAGCTGTTGCGTAATGGTTGAGGCGCCGCGTTTGAAACTAGGCATCGGCGGAATCCAACTCGATTGATCGTCGCCCTCTTCCTTCGCTTCCTTCACCGCTTCGCGTTGCGCTTCTTCCCAAGCCCTTTGAATCGCCGCGTAATCAAAGCCATGATGCGTCACGAAATTCGAGTCTTCGCCCGCCAGCACAGCGCGTTGCAAATTCGGCGAAATTCTTTCAAGCGGAACCCACGTCTGCGCGCGTTTCGTCTGTTGCCCATTGCGGCGCGCTTCTTCCGCGCGCGTCTCAATCAACGAAGTCGTCTGTGGATTCTGATCGCGCAGTTTGGTGATGTTCGGGAACGTAGCAACTTCGTAGCCGAGCCACAGCGTGAAAATCAGCAGTAACCCTAATATGATTTTAATCAGCCAACGAAAAATTCTCATGCTTTAAGTCGAGTGTGACGAAAGTCTTTACATGGCGGCGCGCATTTGTTTTGCGTCGCCAATCATGTCTGCAACGATTTTACCCGAACTCATGACGCCGGGCAGCCCCGCACCGGGATGCGTGCCCGCGCCCGCGAAGTATAGATTCTGTATGTCTTCGCTGCGGTTGTGCGGACGAAACCATGCGGATTGCGTCAGGATCGGTTCGACAGAGAAAGCGCTGCCGAGATGACTGTTAAGTTCGTCGCGGAAATAGAGCGGATCAATCCTGTGCTCCGTCACGATATGTTTCGAGAGGTCTGGCAGATAACGCTCTTCGAGATATTTGATGATCGAGTCGCGGTAACTCTTCGCACGCTTTGTCCAATCCGTTTGCCCGCCGAGATGCGGTACAGGCGACAGCACGTACCAACTATCGCAGCCCGCAGGCGCAAGGCTCGCGTCCGTCGCCGTCGGGCGATGCAAATACAAAGAAAAATCTTCCGGCAAATGTTTGCGCCGGAAAATGTCATCCACCAATCCCTGATAGCGTGGCCCCATCAGAATTTCGTGATGCGCAATATTTTCATAACGACGGTTCGTGCCAAAATAAATCACAAAGAGCGACATCGAATAGCGCGCCTTTTTAACGTGACGATCCGTATGCTTGCGACGAAAACGCGCGGGCACAAGATTGAGATAAGTGAACGCAACATCAGCATTGCTCACTACCGCGTCTGCCATTTGAATCTCGCCCGTCTTTAAGCGCACGCCCGTTGCCAGTCTCGTTCGTTCATCAACAACGATCTCTTCGATCTCCGTCTGGAGTTTTAATGTACCGCCCATTTCTTCAAAGAGCCGCACCAGAGCGCGCACCAGAGCGCCTGTGCCGCCCATCGCAAACCACACGCCGGACTCCTGTTCGAGTTTATGAATAAGCGCGTAAATTGAAGTGGTCTGAAATGGATTGCCGCCGATCAGGAGCGGATGAAAACTAAAAACCTGCCGTAGGCGTTCATCCTTTATGTAACTGTTAACAAATTGCGCGACGGATTTATGTGAGCGAAGACGCATCATGTCCGGGACGACGCGCAGCATATCCGTGAAGCGCGTAAATGGTTTATCAATCAACTCGAAACCGGTCTTATAAATCCGCTCAGTCGCTTGCAAAAAACGCATGTAACCCGCCACGTCATCTGGATTAAATTTACTAATCTCTTGGAGCAATCTTTCACGGTCGCCGTTGTAATGAAAGACCGAGCCGTCTTCAAAACGTATGTTGTAGAAAGGATCAACGGGCACAAGCTGAACGTAATCTTCTGTGCGCTTGCCGCATAGTTCAAAAAGATCGCGGATTAACCAAGGCGCGGTAATGATCGTCGGGCCGCCGTCGAACACAAATCCGTCCTGCTCATAAACATAAGCGCGTCCGCCCGGCTTGTCGCGCTTCTCAAGAATCGTGACATTGTGTCCCTGTGCCTGCAATCTGATTGCCGCCACCATGCCGCCAAAGCCGCTGCCGATAACTGTAATGTTCATGTGGAAAACATTCTCCGCGAAAAATTAGTAGAGACAATTCGCTGCCTCTATCTCGATGCGCCCTCTGCTCGCCCCGCTATGTCGGCAGTGTGCGTTGGCTCGCTTTCGTAGACTTTGCGCACGGCGCGAATCGTGTTGCAATGAATCTCTACCGTATCGTTGATGTTTGCCGCGTAACCGCCGGACATCGTCGTCACTACAGGCACGCCACGCGCGCGACATTCACGCAGCACTAATTCATCGCGCGCGCGCAAGCCTTCGATTGAAAGTGCGAGCCTGCCAAGCTTGTCTTCTTTGAAAGGGTCAGCACCGCCTAGATAAAAGATTATGTCCGGCTCGTGCGCAAAGACGCGCGGCAGATGATTTGCGAGCGTCGCCAGATATTCTACGTCGGAAGCGTTGTCCGGCAATTCAACGTCGAGCGTCGAGCGCGCCTTGAAGAGTGGGTAATTTTTCGCGCCGTGCATCGAGAAAGTGAAGACGTTCGTGTCACCGTCAAAAATCGTCGCCGTGCCGTTGCCCTGATGCACGTCGCAATCAACAATCGCCGCACGTTCGATAAATCTCTCACGACGCAGCACGCGGATTGCGATGGCGACATCATTGAGCACGCAAAAGCCTTCGCCGCGATCTGCGAAAGCGTGATGCGTGCCGCCCGCCAGATTCGATCCAACCTCGTTCTCAAGCGCCCACTTCGCCGCCCCGATTGTCCCGCCCGCAGCGAGAAACGAGCGCCGCACAAGTGCTTTTGACCATGGAAGTCCGAGCCTGCGCAGTTCGCGCTCCGTCAGCGTACCGGCACGAAGTCGAGTCACGTAATCTTCCGTATGCACAAGCAACACGTCTGCAACGGGCGCAGGTTGCGGCTCAACAATCTCCGCCATCGAAAGCGTTCTCTCGCCGAGCAGCTTATCGCGCACAAACTCGAACTTGCGAATCGGAAAAACGTGGCCTTCGCCGATGTCTGCGTAATAACGTGGAGTGTAAAAGACACGCATCATTGTAAAAGCAGGAGTCAGAAGTCAGGAGACAGAATAAAAGCAGAAAGCATCAATGCCATGAATCAAGCGCAACCAACTTTGCTTCTCCATTCTGACTTCTGACTCCTACTTTAGTATTGTATCAGGCTGCCTTCGCGTTTGGCGCGGCGGATGGCGCGCGAAAAGACCCAGAGTGAAAAGGGAAACAGCACGACTAGGTAAAGCAACAACGCGACAAGTGGCTCACTTACTTCGGAAAAGCTCTGGCCTTCGATCAGCACGCGGCGAATGCCGTCAAGCCCGTAAGTCGGCGGCAGCAAACGCGACACGACGCCGAAACCTTTGCCGAGTAGTTGCGTCGGGAAAAAGACGCCGGAGAAAAGCGCCGATCCCGTGCCGAGAATCACGCCGAATGGATCACCGCGTTTGAAGACCATCGCAAAGCTCGCCGACAGTATGCCAATTGATGCGAGCACGAGCGTCGTTAACAACAGAAACAAAAGCGCGAGCAGAAAATTCCCCGCGTAATGAACATTGAAAAAGAGCCAGCCGAAAAACAGATATAGAAAAGAATAAAAGGTCGCCTGCACAAAATCCCAAGCCGAACTCGCGATAATCACCGTCGGCACATTGATCGGCGTCAATAGCACGCTCTCCAAAGTCCCTTGCGTTTGCTCTGCGCGAATCGCGTTGGCGAGACTCGAAAAGCCCGTCATGAAATAGTTGAGCACGGCGAGTCCCGTTATCCACGCCGCGAGCGGATTGCGCCACTGTGTGTACTGCGCGCTCGCCTGCCCTGTAAAAATCTGCGAGATAAAAAAGAACGTCGTGACGACAAGCAAGATCGTCAACATGCGTAGGAAAAACTCGACGCGATAACTAAGTGCCAATTGAAAATCACGCACCACAAAGGCACGCACGCGCCTGAGCAACAACAGCGCAGGCATCATTTGTTTATCACTTCGTTTTCGTCGGTCTCTTCGCGCTCGTAGCTTTCCAGCACATCAAGCAGCGTGGCGCGTTCCGTCTCAATGTTCGTTACGATGCCGCCGTATTCATGCACTGTGCGCAGTGTTTTATCCAGCCGCGTATCCTCATTTTCGCGTAGAAAAGAGAAGGTGATTGATTCGCCATGCAGGTTTGCTTCAAGATCAACGAGTTCATTTGCGAGAGCGCGACGTAAATTTTCGACTGTCGCAATATGCACGGAGAGATGCACACGCTCGCTGCTTTGATTCAACGCGCGTAAATTTTGCGGCGAATCAATGGCGCGAATTTCTCCACGGCTGATAACCGCGACGCGATGACAAAGCTCTTCGACTTCGGCGAGATTGTGCGAGGTTAAAAGAATTGAGACGGGCGGGTTTTGCCGCGCGAGCGACTTGATAACAGCACGAAGATTGGCGGCGGCGAGCGGATCAAGCGAGCGCGTAGGTTCGTCAAGTAACAGCACAGGTGGCTGCGCAAGCATCGCACGCGCGACGGCGAGCCGCTGCTTGTTGCCGGTTGATAGTTCACCAAAGCGGCGGCGCGCGAGTTCTTCCAATTGAAACATCGAGAAAAGCTGTGCGATGCGTGCGTGTGATGTGCGGTCGCTCAGGCCATAGAGCCGCGCGAAGAAAAGCAGATTCTGTTCGGCAGTCAAACGCCAGTAGAAACTGCGTTCTTCGGCTGTTGCAAGCCCGACATTGCGCCGCACTTCTGCGTCGTCGCGCACGCTGTCGTAATTTTTGACAGTTACAGTGCCGGAATTTGGCTGCACAAGTGTTGCGATAATTTTAGAGAGTGTGGTTTTGCCCGCGCCGTTGCGTCCGATAAGGCCAAAGATTTCGCCCGCGTGAATATCGAAGGAGACATTGCGCAGTGCTTCAACAGGAGGCTTGACGGGACGACGAAAAAAACGCTTGAGGCGAACGAGCGGAGCCGGATAAGTCTTTGAGAGATGATCGACGGAAACAGCAATCGCCGCCCCATTAGACTGCTCGGAAACTGCCCCGGCCGTGATTGTTGTCGCGGGGCTTTCATTTGTAGTAATAATTGGAGACATGCAAAAGACAACTTAACGTTTGCGTTGGCGTGGGTCTAAATATTCGCGTAGGCCGTCGCCGATAAAGTTGAACGCGAGGACAGTGAGAGCAATCGCTAAGCCGGGAAAGACGAGCGCGTGCGGAGCAAATTGCAGCGTCTCAAGCCCGCGCGCTTCTTCGATCATCACGCCCCACGAAGGCGCGGGCGGCGGCACGCCGAGTCCAAGAAAAGAGAGCGCCGCTTCGGACAACACCGCGCCCGCCATGCCTAGACTCGCCTGCACGATCAAAGGTTGAATCGCATTCGGCAGAATGTGCAAAAAGAGTATGCGCATATCGCTTGCGCCCAAAGCGCGCGCCGCCTGCACGAAATCCCGCTCGCGCACTTTCAGAACTTGCCCGCGAATCAAACGTGCGTAACCGACCCAGCCGATCACACATAAAGCGAAAATCAACTTACCGATTCCCGCGCCGAGAAACGCTACCAGCGCAATCGCTAATAGCAAACCGGGAAACGCGAGAAATACATTGAACACATAGCCGGATACGATTCGATCTATCCATCCACCGTAGTAACCCGCGAGCGCGCCGCACACCGTGCCGATGATCGCAGACACAGCGACAACCGTCAGCCCTACACGCAGAGAGATGCGTGCTCCATAAACGACACGCGCGAACACGTCGCGTCCCGTGGCATCCGTCCCGAACCAATGCGCGCCGGATGGCGGCAAATAACGCATCGCAAGATTCGTCGCCCCGACATCCTGCGTCGCAATGAACGGCGCGAAGATCGCGGTAAGAATCAATAGTGCGACAACAATGAGTCCAAAAATGGCTAAGCGATTCATATCACTCTTAGATTTAACTTTGCTTATGAAACCCTGATGCGCGGATCGAGCCAGCGATAGATCATGTCTGTGAGCGTGTTGGCGATAATATAAGTGACGCTGATAACGAGCACACAGCCTTGCACTAGACGGTAATCGCGTTTGCCTATGCCATCGTCAATCAACAGCAACCCGACGCCCGGCCAGTTGAAAATCTTTTCCGTGATGATTGCGCCCGCCAAGAGCACGCCGAGTTGCAAGCCCAAGATTGTGACGACGGGAATCAAGCCGTTTTTTAACACGTGCTTGTAAACAACTTTCCTTTCGCTCAAGCCTTTGGCGCGCGCCGTGCGAACATAGTCTTCGCCCATTTCTTCGATCACGCTTGACCTGACCATGCGCGTTAAAATCGCGGAGAGCGCCGCGCCCAAAGTAACGGCGGGCAAAATAATATCCGTCCAATCGTAGCGTCCCGACGGCGCGAAGATGTGAAACTTGACGGCGAAAAGATAAACAAGCAACGGCCCGATAACAAAGCTTGGAAGACTAATGCCGACGAGCGCGAGCACGGACGACAAACTGTCAATCCACGTGCCTTGATTAGTGCCCGCGACGACGCCGAGCGGAATGGCGATCAACACGGCGATCAGCAGCGCGGCAACGGCGAGTTCGACGGTCGCCGCGTAGCGTTCAAAAATAGTTTCGATCACCGGGCGATCCGTGCGGAAAGACGTGCCCATATCGCCATGCAAAATGCCGCGCCAGTATTCCGTGTAGTGATTATCTAGGCCGTGCCATTGAAAGTGGCGCGCGTTCTGTTCATCGCGCGGAAAGGAAAAAAAGAACGGCGGGCGATTAAGGCCATGCTGCTGGCGGAAATCTGCGATCTGTTCGGGCGTTGCAGCCTCGCCTAAAATCGCCGTCGCAGGATCACCCGGCACAAGCTCTATGAGCACTGTCACGAGCGACACGACCGTCCACACAACAAGTAGTAAAATAATGATGCGGCGCAGCAGGCCGAGCAGCTTATGCTTCATCGCAGGCGCGAATTGGAGTTTAGCAGTTCAAGTGAAATAGAAAATCGCTTGCGGATAATAACAGATTGCGTGAAACAACGGCTATGCAAAGGTGCTGGGTAGGTAAAAAGAGAATTAGAAATGAAAGGAAAGCTCTGGAGAGTTGTTTCTAGAAGATCAAAAGACAAACGTAGCCCGGAGGTTTTCGTGTTTTGATTCTACGCGACAGCCCCGACAACCGCGCGCAAAGTTATGAAACACGAACCATCCGGGCTACGTTAGTGGTTGCAAAACTTTACGAGGTAAACAAGTTTTGCAACCGAACCGAATGTCTTTATGTCTTTACAAAATATTCTCAAGGGCGCGTGCGCAATCCCGTGTGAAGCGCTGCGATGCCGCCCGTCAAATTTTTATATTCGACTTTCTCAAATCCGACTTCACTCATCATCGCCGTAAGACGTTGCTGATCCGGGAAACGCGAAACGGAATCCGGTAAATATTCATAAGCGCCACGCGAACCGCTCACAAGACCGCCGACAAACGGCAGCACGCGCGTAAAGTAAAGCTGAAACAGTGCGCGAAAGCCCGGCACAATCGGCCTCGAAAATTCCAGGATTGCCGCTTGGCCGCCCGGCTTTAACACGCGCCGTAATTCGCGCAATCCGTCTTGTACATTCGATAAATTCCGCAAGCCGAACGCAATGCTGACCGCCTCGAACGATTCATCAGCGAAAGGCAACGCCAGTGCATCTGCTTCGATAAATGGAATCGAACCCTTTTCCATAGCCGCTTTGCGTGCGGCAATATCGAGCATCGGACGGCAAAAGTCTGTGCCGATAATGCGTGCCTGCGTGCTGTCGGCTGCCGCAAGTTCGATTGCCAGATCGCCCGTGCCACATGCAACATCAAGCACTTGCGCATCTTTTGTTGCCAGCACGGGTTGCAATTTTTTTGCCACCAGACGCCGCCAGCGACGGTCTGTATTAACGGATAAGAGATGATTTAAAAGATCGTAGCGACCTGCAATGCCTGCGAACATTTCGCGCACGTGGCGCGCATGGTCACTTTCCGCTTCGTTTCTCTTAGTAGACACAGTTAACCTTATCTCAATAGGGCGTTGGTTGCGCATAACTTGCGATCAGCTTGCAATTTGATTGTCGCTACTGCTTTGGCGTCGAGATTTTATTTTTAGTTGTGCTGTTGGATGCGCCCATAACTTCGACGCGGCCTGCGCGCTCTAAGTCCGGCTTGAGTTGGGCGGCGCTGCCGAGTGCGACGGAAGCGACGGGCGCGCCGAGAAAGAGTTTGGCGGCGATGCGTTGAACGGAAGCGGGCGTTACAGAGCCGAGTTGTTTGGTTTGGTCGTAGACGGGATCGAGCTTGTATGTATCCGTGTCTAGCCATTGATCTGCAAGCGTATCGGGTTGCTCGAACTGTTTGTTGAGCGCGGCGAGAGCTTCCGTTCGGACTCGTTCAAGTTCTGCGACGGTTGGTTGCGTTGTCGCCAGAGTGTTTAGCACGGTGCGCGCCGCCGCCAGCGCGTTTGCTGCCAGAGGCGTCGGTATAGCCGCGCCCAACACGAAAAAGCCGGGCAGCACGTATGCTTCGTTGCGCACGAAAAAAGCGCTTTTGCCGAGTTGCGGAAATGCTGCCAGCCAGCGGTCGCGCGCGAGCAAGGCAAGCAGAGTCGCCGACGCATTATCGCGGTCGAAACGCGCTATCGAGCGCGCCGCAAGTCGAATCTCCGCCGTGTCCGTATTGGGCAGATCAACGAGCAGCGTGCGCGCATCCGTTGCGGCAGGTTGGCGGAATGTGGGCGGCACAATCGCTTCGCTTTGTCGCCAAGCGCCGAGACGCTGGCGTAGCAGACGCATCGCGCGTGCGTTGTCTATGCCGCCGATGACGACGAGCGTGGCATTATTAGGGTTCAGAAAACGTTCGCGTGCAAATAATAGATCACTACGTTCGATGCGCGGCAAAGTATCTGTTGTGCCGTTGAAGGAGCGCCCGAGCGGGTAATCGCCGAAGAGCCTTGCGGCGATGGCACGGTCGGCGATGGCGGTGGGCGCAACGCTCGCTTCGCGGACAACTTTGGCGCGCGCATCACGAAGCTTAGAGATACTGTCGGCTGTGAAAGGCGCGTTGAGAATAGCATTTCGGAGTTGTTCGACGATGCGCTCGAATTCGCTCGCGCGCCCCGAAAGCGTGACGTTGATCGAGTCTGCGTCGGTTCTGACAAGTAAACGCCCGCCGAGTTCTTCTGTAAAATATTCGCGCGTCGCGGGGTCTGGAAAAAGCGTGTCGCCGAGCAGTGCCATCGTGCCCGCTTTGCCAGCCATGTCGAAGATTGCGCCGCTGTGTATGCGCAGTTTCAAAAGCACTTCGCCGTCACCCGGACGCGGCCAGAGCACGACGCGCAGGCCATTTAATAATTGCTCGCGGCGCGGCTCCGGTAGATTCTGCGCGGAGCACGGCGGCGTCCACAGGCCTTGGAGTGCGAAGGCAAAGAGCAGTGCGAGCAGGCAGGCTGTTCCATTGAAAGAAGAGTTTGTTTTAACATTCATAGCGCTAAAAATCTTTGGAAGACTTTGGATTGATTATACTTGAAACGGTGTCTGGTAGCGGTTTTTCCGCCTTCCTTTGATGCGGCAGAGTTTCGAGACGATGGAGATCTAACCCGAAAACAGTTTAGAGATAAGTCGTGCGGGGCGTCAACCGTTTGGCTTCGCCGCGCATCGAAGCTTTGTCTGTTTTGTCGAACCATAGTGAAGTGGGCGCACGCTTCACAGGTTCCAGAAGAATAGTATAATAAGAGGCGGGCAAGAGTTAACGCCCCGCGACGAAGATGATTTGATTTTGACGAAGCCACGCGAGTTAATTGGGCGTTTGAAGCGTATCTTTTCGGTGGTTGCCGGTAATAATCAAAGGGAAGCGATTTCCTGTTGAACTTAAAGGGGCTGGCTTGCCCGATAAAAGCACAGATGCACAACTTTTAGAGCGCGCGAGTGGTGGTGACGAAGACGCCTTTCTGTTTTTGTATAGAGGCCATCGTGACACAGTGTTTCGCTTCGCGTACAGGCTGCTCGGCTCTATTGACACGGCGGAAGATATTACGCAGGATTGTTTCTTGAGCGTTTTGAAACACCCGGAACGGTTCGACGAAACGCGCGCGTCGTTGCGAACGTACTTGTGCGCGGCGGCGAGAAATCTGGCGATGAAACATTTTCGCCACGCGGGACGTGAAATCGGCGTCGAAGAAATATCCGAAGAGATTGCTCGCGCACACGCGCCGGAACAGCCTCTGCGCAAGTTGCTCAATGAAGAGTTGGCGTTAAAGGTGCGCCAAGCGGTTGAAGAATTGCCAACGCTGCAACGCGAGGCGCTGGTGCTCTTCGAGTATGAAGATTTCTCGCTCGCAGAGATCGCGGCGATTACGGGAGCGGACACGGGAACAATCAAATCGCGCCTGCATCGCGCGCGTCAGCGTTTGAGACAAACCTTAGCGCCGTATTTCAAAACGCACGAAGCGGCAGCGGCGTTGGAGAAGCATTGAGATGAGCGACGATAAGCGAGACCAAAGAGATCAGCGCCAATCTCCTTTCAATGTGCAACCCATTGCCCTTGAAAATGGATCGAATGGATCGAACAGCGCAGAGTTGGTTGATAATGTAGAATTGAAGCAGTGGTTGGAGCATTGGCGTGCGCCAGATGTCGCTCCAGCGCATGAAAGGCGTTTAGTTGAAGCCTATCGAAGGCAGTTGAGCGACGAAGCGACGGATGCCGCCGCACTCAACGGTTATAATAGCGAGGTAGTAGAAATGAAAACATGCACAACGTGCCACGAAGAGTTTGCCGATAAGTTCAGCTTTTGCCCGGTTGACGGCACACCGCTCAATGGCTTTAACAGAAACGCAGCCGACCCCGTTCTGACTTCTGTGGAAGAACCGGAGACAACGGCGATGCACACGCCCGCAAGCGGCAACGGCGCTTTTGTCCCTGCTAATGGCAACGGCAAGTATGTGCTCGGCGACGGCAACTTTGTCGCAGGCGATGCGCTGGCTTCAGGCGCAGGGGCGGCGGCGACCATGCCAACGGCAATCGCGGCGAGCAAGAACGAATATCATTTGACGATGATCGAGGACGCGGGACTCGTCAGCCGCTTGATGACGGAGTTGCGCGAAGTGGCGCACGCCTCGCAATTGACGTGGCCGGAATTCAAACGCGACCCCGTCGGCTTTACGCGCCGCTCGGCGGTAGCATACGGCGCGCTGACTTTGCGCTTCTTTCGCGCGCCAAACGTCGCGCTGGCATCTCTCATCGCAATCTTTACAATGATCGCTGCCATCATCGCTATCGGATTGCTTGATCGTCGCGCGACGCAGTTAGCGCTGCTTAATGAACCGGAGCGTGTTGACCAAATTCTCGACTTCACGGAAGTACCGGAAGAGAAGCTGGAGGAAAAGCCTGATAAGGGCGTTGGCGATAAGAAGGACGAAGGGCGCGTTGGATTCAACAAAGGCAAGGGCGAAGGCTCGAAGCCAAAGTTTGAAAAGGCGCAGGGCGGCGGCGGCGGTGGACGACAGGAGCAGAAACCCGCTTCACAGGGCGGCATTCCTCCAGCTTCAATGGATCAGCCGCAAATCGTCACGCCAAAACCTATTCCTCCGGCGATTCAGTCTCCGCGTTTGCCTGTTGCAGTCGTGAGCAAAGGCGACCCGTCGCTTTTCCCGCCGACAACGCCGCCCGTCTTCGGCGTTCCGAACTCGAAATCTAAAGAGCCTTCGTCCGGCCCCGGAACAGGCGACGGCATCGGCAACGGCAGCGGTAATAATATCGGCAGCGGTAACGGTTCAGGCTACGGCAAAGGCGAAGGCTACAACATCGGCGGCGGCTCAGGCAAACTAGGCGGCGGCGGTAGTGGTGGCGGAACCGGCAGCAATGGAGAAGAGAACTATACTCGCGTCTTCAAACTGAACGAAGTAACGCAGAAGTATCAAATTCTGTCGAAGCCAGAGGCGCAGTTTACTGAAGAAGCGCGCAAGAATAATACTCAGGGAACTGTGAGGTTACGTGCGCTACTTGCGTCAAACGGACGTATATCTGACATCAGACCGCTCAACCAGCTACCATATGGACTGACGGAGAAAGCAATTGAAGCCGCCCGTAAAATGGAATTCAAACCATCCGTGAAGAACGGGCATCCCGTTTCAGTGTACGTTGTTTTAGAGTACGGCTTTAATTTGTATTAAGGTTCTTGCAAAGCATCGGAGAATAAAAATGGTGGCGATTTGCTGTGAAGCAAACTGCCACCATTTTTGTTTTGGCAAGCGGATTAGTTGAACTTAAAAAGCTGGCTATTTACTCCGAATAAGTTCTTCGGCGACGCGGCGTATGCGCTTGACGCCTTCCTGTAAGCGTTCGAGCGATGTCGCGTAAGAGATGCGTATAAAACCTTCTGCGCCGAAAGCCGCGCCGTCCGTCACAACCGTATGCTCGTTCATCAATAGCTTATTAGTAAACTCGCCGGACGTTTTCACTTCGCCGCCGAGACAGCCGCGCACGTCCGGGAAAGCGTAGAACGCTCCTTCCGGGTGTGCGCAACAAATACCGGGAATATTCGTGAGTGCAGAGAGCAGCCACTCGCGCCGCTTGGTATATTCGTCAAGCATTTTCTGCACGGAATCCTGCGCGCCATCAAAAGCTTCGGCGGCAGCGCGTTGCGCCATCGAATTCGGATGACTCGTCGTGTGTCCCTGCACCTTCAACATCTCGCGCGTCCATTCCGACGGCGCCAGCGAATAGCCGACACGCCAGCCCGTCATCGCATACGTCTTGGAAAATGATCCGGCGATGCACAAATTCTTGCGTAGCTCTGGATCGAGACTCGCCGCGCTGTAAACCTCATTCGGTGGATAGACAAATCGCAGGTAACATTCGTCCGTGATCGCATACACGCCCCGCTCCGCCAGAATTTCCATGATGCGCTGAAACTCGTTCGGCGGAATCACGCGCCCCGATGGATTGTTCGGCGAGTTGAGTATAATCAATTTTGTGCGCGATGTGATTGCGCGCTCTACTTGTCCGGCGGTCAACACAAAATCCGTTTCCTCTGTCTCGATGAAAACGGGCGTCGCGCGCGCGAACGTCACGATCTCTGGAAACGTTACCCAGTAAGGCTTGACGATCAAGACGTCATCACCCGGCCCGACAAGTGACACAATCGCGTTGAAGATCGCCGTCTTGCCGCCCGATGTCGCCATCACTTCCGGCTTGTCGAAGCGCGCGCCAAACTCTCTTTCGTAATAAGCGATGATCGCGTCCTGAAGCGTGCGCGTTCCGGCAGTCGGCGTGTATTTCGTTTCGCCCAGACGCATCGCTTCCTGCGCGGCGCGTTTAATATTATCCGGCGTGTCGAAATCCGGTTCGCCCGCCCCTAGGTCAACCACGTCAACGCCCTCTGCACGCATTTTGACAGCCGCCTGCATCGCGGCCATCGTAGAAGAAGCCTGCATCTTTGCGACATTATCCGCAGCCGGGAAATTTTTGCTGGCTAATTTTGTCATTGCAACTCAATGGAAAAATAACGCGACGTGAATGTTCATCAAGCGCGTTTGAATTTTGGAATACGCGCGATTATAACATGCCGCCGCGCTGCTCAAGCTTTATTCAATTTTTGCTTCATGCGTTCCAGAATCGGCGCGGGCACGAGTCCGTCAATTGATCCGCCGAGCTGAAACACTTCTTTGACGAGCCGCGAACTAACATACGAATAATCTTCGTGCGGCATCATGAAAACCGTTTCGATGCGCGGCTCAAGCCGACGATTCATCAACGCCATCTGCAACTCATACTCGTAATCCGAAATCGCGCGAATGCCGCGCACAATCGCGTCTGCCCCGCACGCCAGAGCATATTCGACGAGCAAGCCTTGAAAAGAATCTACGCGCAACGCACACGCTCCGCTATTAATTTCTCCAGAAACCTGCAACAGCATTTCGCGTCGCTCGTCAATCGTGAACAGTGGTTGTTTGTCTGGATGAACGAGAATGGCGATGATGATTTCGTCGAACAGTTTGCAGCCGCGCTCGATTATATCCAGATGACCGTTCGTCATCGGATCGAATGAACCCGGATAAATCGCGCGTCGCATCTTTAGCTCAATTCATCTCGCGTCGGGCGAAGTGGAATCGTCGAAGAAGCGATTGTTCGCGCCGATCTGACTTGAGTTTCATCAATCGCTTGCTGTTTGGCTGCTTCAGCCATGTTCCTGCCGCTCTCATACCATGATGCGGTGATCTTCGCTGCAACATCGCGCCCGCCTAGCCCGAACGCCAATCCGATGGCTAGCGCAATTGCTCCCACCAACCCTATGAACAATGTGTTGACTACCACCGCTGCGATACCAAGCTGATTGATAGCGGCGATAATGGCGAACCCGATTACTGCATAACGTGTCAGCGTCGCCAGTAAATTCGGATTACCGACACCCATCTCCGACACAGAGCCGCGCACGACGCCCGAAAGGAATTTTGCAATCAACGCGCCGACCACGATGATGACCATTGCGACAACGATGTTCGGGATAAAGAGAATGATGCTGTTGATGATCGCCGTGATTTGCGGCATTCCCAAGATGTTGGCCGCCGCCTGAATAAAAATCAAACGAATGAACCACTTGATGAGTTCGCCGATCAATTTAGAAACAGTCCAGTTAGTACCGGACTGCACGATAAAATCGTTGATGCCGGAGTGATGCACGGCGCGCTCCAAGCCAACTGCTCTGAGTCCTTTCTCGATCAAACGCGCGAGGGTGCCGGAGATAATCCAACCAATGACGAGAACGATCACTGCGCCTAATAAAGCTGGCAGGAAAGTCACAAAATTATTAAGCGCATTGGTGAACGAAAGCCACAGGGCATCGCTCGTATTCCGTATTTGCAACATCGGCAACTCCTTTGTCAGGGTAAAGGTGGGAAAACAAGATCACAGTTTCAAAAATCCGCCGCGCGCTTGAGTTAGAGACAAGCCAGCAGTTACATAAAAACAGTGAAACCGGAGACAAAATAAAAAGTTAACGTTCAATCGATTACGACTCGGCCTTGAACTTACCTTGATTTGTGCTTTAGATGCAATAGCTAGGAAGCCGCGCACCTTGACATGCTTGCATGCGCTGTTGTTCAATGTTGTTCGGACAAACGTGGTGAGTTAAGGCAACTTGCGGCCACGAAAAACAAACTGCTAAACAGCTCGGCGAGTCTTTCCAATAAGACCACTCGAAAAAAGGCTTTTCAGAAAAGCCCCGCGTTGTTTGGCGCGGGGCTTTCCCTTGCGCTATGTGATAAAAAGACTCTGGCCGGAATGGAAACCTAAATAGATGGCAACAAATTTTCTCGACACATTGAAAGAACGCATCGTTGTCTTTGACGGCGCGATGGGCACTAATCTGCAGACGCAGGATTTGACGGTGGATGATTACGGCGGCGCGCAATTTGAAGGCTGCCCTGAATATCTTCTTATCAGCAAGCCGGAAGCGATTGCCAAAGTCCACACGGCTTTTCTCGATGTCGGCTGCGATGTAGTAGAAACGAATTCCTTCGGCGGCACGTCGCTTGTGCTCGGCGAATATCAAATCCCGCACATGGCTTATGAGTTGAATAGCAAAGCCGCGCAGCTCGCCAAACGCATCGCCAACGATTATTCGACGAAAGACAAACCGCGCTGGGTGGCAGGCTCTATGGGGCCGGGCACAAAACTCCCTACGCTCGGCCACATTACTTACACGGAACTCAAAGCTACTTATAGCGAACAGGTGCGTGGTCTTTTGGACGGCGGCGCAGACATGCTAATCGTTGAAACCTGTCAGGATTTATTGCAAACAAAGGCTGCGCTCGCCGCTATCTTCGAGCACTTTCAGGAAACGAAACGCCGTGTGCCCGTCATCGCGCAAGTCACGATTGAAACTTTCGGCACGATGCTCAACGGCACGGAGATCAATGCGGCTTTGACCGCTCTTGAACCCTTTCCCCTTGACGTGATCGGCATGAACTGCGGCACAGGGCCAAAGCACATGACGGAGAGCATACGTTATCTCTGCGAGAACGCACCGAAGTATGTTTCCGTACTGCCGAACGCAGGATTGCCGCAGGTCAAAGACGGCGCGCAGCACTACGACGAAACTCCCGAATCCTTCACCGCGCAGGTCATACACTTCGCCAAAGATTTCGGCGTCAATATCGTCGGCGGCTGCTGCGGCACAACACCCGCGCATTTGAAAATGGTTGTCGAAGCGATGCACAGCCTCACGCCCAAAGAGCGCCACGCGAAACTGATTCCGTCCGCTTCTTCTATCTACATGCAGCAGCCGTATGTGCAGGACACTTCGTTTCTGATCGTCGGCGAACGTGTCAACGCGAGCGGCTCAAAGAAGATGCGCGATCTCTTGAACGTGGAGGATTGGGACGGCCTCGTTTCGCTTGCCAAAGAACAGGAACGCGAAGGCGCGCACATCCTCGACGTTAACGTGGATTTTGTCGGACGCGATGGCGAAAAAGACATGCACGAACTCGCACAGCGCCTTGCGACGAGCGTCAAGATTCCGCTAATGCTCGATTCCACCGAATGGCAAAAGATGGAGGCAGGGCTTCAGCACGCGGGCGGCAAGTGCATACTGAATTCAACGAACTACGAAGACGGCGAACCGCGTTTTCTACAAGTCGTTGAACTAGCCAAACGCTACGGCGCAAGCATCGTCATCGGCACGATTGATGAAGAGGGAATGGCGCGCACTTCGGACGGTAAATTCAAGATCGCCAAACGAGCTTACGAACAGGCGACAAAGGAATGTGGCCTCTCGGCGCACGACATTTTCTTTGATCCGCTCGCGCTGCCGATTTCAACCGGCATCGAAGAAGACCGCCGCAATGCTGCCGAAACCATCGAAGGAATTCGCCGCATCAAAGCATCGCTTCCAGAATGTTTCACTATCTTAGGCGTCTCCAACGTTTCGTTCGGGCTGAATCCGGCCTCGCGGGTTGTTTTGAATTCCGTTTTTCTGCATGAAGCAGTTGAGGCTGGCCTCGACGCGGCAATCGTCAACGCGAGCAAGATCGTTCCGCTCAATCGCATTGATGATCGCCAACGCGAAGTCGCACGCGAGCTTATCTACGACAATCGAAAATTCGACGGCGATATTTGCACTTATGATCCGCTGATCGAATTCACCAAACTTTTTGAAGGCGTCACGACCAAGTCAGCCAAAAAAGATACAACCAATCTGCCCGTCGAAGAACGCCTTAAACGCCATATTATCGACGGCGAAAAGATCGGCCTCGAAGACGCTTTGAAAGTCGCGCTCGAAAAATATTCTGCGCTCGAAATCATCAATAATATTTTGCTCGACGGCATGAAAGTCGTCGGCGAGCTGTTCGGCAGCGGCCAGATGCAGCTACCCTTCGTGCTGCAATCGGCGGAAGCGATGAAAACGGCGGTGCGCTTTCTCGAACCCTTCATCGAAAGAAAGGGCGGCGCGACCGAAAAGGGCACAATGATTATCGCCACAGTCAAAGGCGACGTACACGACATAGGCAAAAATCTCGTTGATATTATTTTGACCAACAACGGTTACAAAGTTATTAACCTCGGCATCAAGCAATCAATTGACAACATCATCGGCGCGTATGAAGAACACGGCGCGGACGCCATCGGCATGAGCGGCCTGCTCGTCAAATCAACGCTCATTATGCGCGAGAATCTGGAACTGCTGAATGAGCGTGGCATCAACGTGCCGGTTGTTTTAGGCGGCGCGGCACTCACACGCCGTTATGTCGAAGATGATCTCTGCGCAATCTACAAAGGCACGCTGCTTTACGCGAAAGATGCTTTCGCAGGCCTCCACGCGATGGACGAATTGACGGGCGACGACGACGCTAATGGCAACGGCGCGGATCATGCTCAAGCAGCAGTTGCTCCGGCGACAGCAGAAGTAGCAGAAACGACGCATGCACTCAGTAAAAATAGTATTAGTGAACCCGATGATGCGGAAGATTTAGTCGGCGAAGACGCGAAACTCGGCATCAACACAGCACGCGCCGTCAAACCGCGCGCCGCCACTAAAATCTCTGGCGATACGACGCACACGACGCGCTCCGATACGCGTGTGGACGTGCCTATTCCACACGCTCCGTTTTATGGTTCGCGGGTTGTCGAAGACATTCCGCTTAACGATGTATTCGCGCTTGCCAACGAAACAGCGCTCTTCAAAGGCCAGTGGCAATTCAAGCAAGGCAAAATGCCTGCCGAAGAATATCAAGCGCTCGTCAGGGATCACGTGCGCCCGATTTACAATGAACTGAAAGAGCGTTGCAAACGTGACGCCTTGCTTGTGCCACGCGTCGTTTACGGCTACTTTCCATGTCAATCATCCGGTAATGACTTAATCATTTATCAGGACGACCAACGCACGGAGCGCTTGAGATTTACGTTTCCGCGCCAGCCTGCGGGCAAGCGTTTGTGTCTCGCGGATTATTTCGCCGCGCAGGATTCTGGACGCATCGATACGGTGGCGTTTCATCTCGTCACGGTTGGCCGCCGCGCGAGCGAATACGCGCAGGAGCTTTTCAAATCCGATAACTACGCAGACTATCTCTACTTTCACGGCTTAAGCGTTGAAAGCGCGGAAGCGCTCGCCGAACTCTGGCACAAGCGTATACGTGAAGAGTTAAGTATCGTGGGCAAAGATGCAAAGGAAGTGGCGAAACTTTTTCATCAGGGCTATCAAGGCTCGCGCTTTAGTTTCGGCTACCCTGCGTGCCCGAATCTCGAAGATCAAACAAAGCTTTTCGAGTTGATTGATCCCGCGCGGATTGATGTAACATTAACGGAGGAGTACCAGCTCGACCCGGAGCAATCAACTTCTGCGATTATCGTGCATCATGAGGAAGCGAAATATTTTTCGATTGACTAAGCGACTAAAAGCATCGCAACGTTGGTGACTTAGAAACGCAGAAGTATGGATTCAGTTGATAACGTAGCGCGCGGCGGCGAAGATAAAAGAGCGTTGCGGCGCGCCGATGAACAATTGAGCGCGACTGACCCGACGCCGGAAGAACTCAATGTGCTCTCGCCGGTGGAGCGTTTTGTTTTCCGCATCGTGCATCGCATGAATGCGGGAAGATGGAAGCGTTTCTGGACGTGGTTTCAGCGCAAGACAGGCTCAGCTTGGATTCATCTTTCAACATACAATTTGCTGCGCGTTCATGGCCTCGAACATGTTGAAGCCACCTCACATGTGCGCCCTCTGTTGCTCGTCGCCAATCACCGTTCGTTCTTCGATATGTATGTTGTCTCCACGATCCTGTTCCGCCGCACTGTATGGCCGAAGAAACTTTTTTTCCCTGTGCGCGCTCATTTTTTCTATGAATCCCTGCGTGGCCTCTTCGTCAATTTCCTGATGGGCTGGTGGAGCATGTATCCGCCGCTGTTCAGCGCGAGTGAAAAGCGACTCTTCGATAAATATTCAATTCGCCGTTTGACAGACCTCTGTCGTCACGGCGCGGGACACATCATCGGATTTCATCCCGAAGGCAAACGCAATTTGAGCGACGATCCTTACTCACTGCTGCGCGCCCAACCCGGCATCGGCAAACTAATTAAGGATGCTGCACCACAGGTGATTCCCGTTTTCATCACCGGACTCAGTAACAATCTGCCACAACAAATTTTAGGAAATTGGCGCGGCGGCGAACCTGTACGCGTACATTTCGGCGCACCGCTCGATCTATCCGAATATCTTGCGAAGCCGGATCGCTTACGCACTTACAAAGAGATTGCGGATTACGTGATGCTCAAAATTGCGGAACTCGGCGAACAAGACCGCGCGCTGTATACCACTGAGGCTGTGCGGCAATCAACAAACAGTTTCGCTGCCGCGTCTGATGAAAGCGTTCCTGCACAAAGCAGAACAACAGCACAACAAACTGAATCCGAAGATGTCCTTTCTACCGCTCGTCATCGTTAATCCGACTTCTGCGGGTGGCGCGACTGGGCGACGCTGGCCTGCCATCGCAAGCGACCTACGCACTCACTTCGGCGCGTTCACTCCGGCGTTTACTAAAGAATCAGGTGACGCCTGCGCCATCGCCGCGCGCGAAGCAAAAGCCGGAAGGAAATTTATTATCGCGTGCGGCGGCGACGGCACAATCAACGAGGTTGCGAACGGCATTCTCGAATCCGGGACGGATACTGAATTAGGCATTCTGCCGAGCGGCACGGGCGGAGATTTCCGGCGCACGCTCGGCTTTTCAAACAATGCCGCCGAAACTGCACGCTCTTTGCGAAAAGGCCACACGCGACGAATAGATGCTGGACGCGTGACGTTTATCAACATGAGCGGCGAACAAGCATCGAAATATTTTATCGGCGTCGCATCATTCGGCATGAGTGGTGAAGTGATACGGCGCGTGAAGGCGAACAATGCTTCGGGAAACACGCTCGCGCCGCGTTGGGATTGGCTTGGCGGCAGAACTTCCATCGCCATCGCAGCACTGGAAGCAACGCTCGCGCAGCCTGCCACAGACGTGCGTATTCAAATAGATGATGGGCCGGAACATCGCCTCACTGTCACTAATTTTTGCGTCGCCAATGCGCGTTACTTCGGCGGCGGCATGAAAATCGCACCGGAGGCAAAGCTGAATGACGGACGCATTGATGTCGTCGCCATCGGTGATCTAGGCATAGGCGAAATTCTACGCAACGCGCCGAAGCTCTACCTCGGACTTCATTTAGGGATGCAGAAAATTGGATATACACTTGCGTCACGCGTCTCTGCGCGGCCTGGTGCTGCTGAAGATGCGGAAGTCTTAATCGAAGTTGATGGGGAATTACCGGGACGCTTGCCCGCGACGTTTGAAATTCTACCGCAGGCATTGCGTATGCGTTGTCACAGCGATATTTGTTTAGCTATGTACTGAGCAAACCTTTTTGCTACTGCAACGTTAGGCGCAAATACTGTCACATAAACTTTGCCTTTACGAAATTTAATCATCGGCCACGCTTCACTACCACGATTTGTCCAGATATAATTCTCATCGCCCAAATTCGGCAATCTCTTTTTAATCCTACGTGCACCCATAGTATTGTTAAAAGCAATAGCTTCTCCCTCAAATACATCATGGGCATCTTTTTCTCTTTGCCATGAGCCTATAGAAACTGCTGCCTGAACTTTACCTGATCTAAACACTATCTCTTCCTTAAAGAAACTCGATTCGTTCTGGACATTTTTACGTTCGATTTTCCATCTTGGTTCTTTCTCTTGGAAGACTCGTTCAATCTCGACAATGAACGTTGGTTTGTCCTGAGCCAAGATATTCCCAGTTGAATAACAGATAAGCAGTAACAAAATAGAAATATATTTCATGATGATCTATCCCATTTCTTTAACTGCAAATGAGTCGTTAGCGATTATTCAAAAAATCTCGCTCACACCAAACCGGAAACCTGAAACGACATCTCCTCCGTCGAGCGTATCTTTCTCCGTCAGAACTTTGATCTCTGTGAGCGAGCGGTAAACGGTAACGGTGCGCAGGCGCGGGCTGATTACCCACACCATGCGTGTTCCCGCTTGCAAATATTCCTGTACCTTTTCCTCAACTTCGGAAACAGTGTCGCCGGGGCTATTTACTTCAACGGCAAGATCGGGCGCTTCCGGCCAGAAACCTTCAGGCTCACCAATGCGATCAATCTGTTCCTGCCGGACAAACGCGATGTCCGGCGCGCGCACCGTGTCTGGATTCGTCGCAAGCTTGAACCCTGTCTCTGCGCCGTAAACGAAACCGAGTTTGTTCGTCTTCACATACTGCGCAAGCGGCGCAGCCAAGTTCATTATAAATCGGCCATGTTTGTGTCCGGCGGGAGACATCTTTATTAACTCTCCTTTGACAAGTTCGGAGCGGAAATTATCATCCGGCATCATGTACAACTCTTGCGCGGTCATTAACTGTGTCGTTGCGCTCATCTGACTATTCCTCCGACTTTTGTTAAAGGCATTAACCTGTCGCTTTGAACGCGTCGCCGCCGAGAAAGTTTTCGCGCACGTAAGCGACGGTGTCTTGCAGTGTCTCGCCCGCGTCGCGTGCGGTGAAGCCGAGTTCGCGCGTGGCTTTCGAGGCGTTTAGATACCAGAAATATTCTGCCATCTCGACGCTCGTGGGTTCAACGGGCGGAGCGAGATTCCAATGACTGTAAAGCGAGTGCAGAACTTGCGCGCCACCGATTGCCAGCTTCTTCGGGAAAGAGAAACGCGGCGCAGCGGTTTTCGTCAAGCGTTCGAGACGCGCAAAGAATTTTTCAAAACTCCAATTGACGCTGCCCAGTAGATAACGCTCTGCGTGTTTGCCTTCAGCCATTGCGCGCGGAAAAACTTTTGCTGCGTCGCGCACATCAACGAAATTAAGACCGCCCGACGGAACTGCATTGATCTTGCGCGCAAGAAAATCGAGAATCACTTTCGTTGAACTCAAGCGTTCATCGCCGGGGCCAAGCAGAAGGCTCGGATTGAGCATCACCAGCCGCAAGCCACGACCCGTAAAATATTCCATAGCGGCGCGCTCTTGATAAAGTTTACTCGCGTAGTAAGGCCAGCGCGCGATGATGTCGAGCGGCGGCGGCCATTCTTCGTTTGGCACAACATCGCCGGATTCCGTTACGGCAATCGTGCCGCTCGTTGAAGCCATCACGATTGATTTTACATTTGCGTGGCGCGCCGCTTCGCAGAGCAACCGCGTGCCGTCAACATGCACTTCGTACATACTCCGCGCCGCATCAGGTTCATGGGAAACGAAGCCCGCTAAATGATAAATTTCCGAAACACCTTCGACGGCGCGTGCCACAATCGCAGGGTTTGTGATCGAACCGGAAACAACGCCCACGCCACGCTCCGACATCCATTGCGGCAGGGAAGCGGCGGTCGTCAGGATGCGAAGATTATTTGCGCCCGCATCGAGAAGTTCACGCGCGACATGCTGGCCGAGAAAGCCTGTGCCGCCTGTCACGAGCGTGACAGGCGGCGCGCGTTTCACTAAAGCCCTGCTTTCAACAGGCTTTGTTTTGGTGGCGCGTGGTGGTGTCGTTGTCGCAGCAGTGCGCTTTTTTCTGGTGCCGGTCTTCGTTGCCATAGAAAATGATAAAGATAGAAGTCAGAAGACAGTTGGCAGAAGTCGGAATGGAGAACAGATGGCAGTTTAATTCGCGTAATTTACTTCGCATAGAAGCCTTGCTTGTTGCCTTCCTTCTGTCTCCTGACTCCTGAATACTACGCTTAGTCCCCGGCGGCGAGATGCGGGATTGACGCCTCGCGCTCTGCTTCGGCTTTCGCTTCTGCTGCTTGCGCGCGACGTTCATTGCGCCAGCGTTTGCGTGTTGCTTTCGCGTCGAAGTTTATCCTTGTGCCGTCGCGCAGATTTTCGACTTCGTGATGAACGAGTGCCGCGATCAAACGATAGGCTTCAGCGCGTGCCATGCCTTTGGTCATTTCCTCTAACTCTTCGATGGAAAGATAACGACCGATGCGCGCGCCGATGTCGCGACTGCGTATGATGTTTGATCCTTTCGGCATCGCTTCAAATGTGCCGCGAAGATAAACGGGCAAAATGCCGACACGCGATGAAAGCGCGAGGTAACCGATGACTGGCTTAAACTCCGCGAGTTCACCTATTACAGAGCGCGTGCCTTCGGGGAAGATCAAGGCGTTGTAGCCGCGATCAAGAAACGAACGCGCGTGGCGCAACGATTGACGAAGGCTTCCGCTACGCTCCATCGGCACAAGATTAGTGAAATTGTCCATGTAAGCGCGCTTGTATTTGTTATCGAAAAAGTAGTCCGCCGCCGCGAGCGCTACCATGTCTTTGCCCGCTTCACCCAGAGCCATCTTCGCGAGTCCCATATCCAGATGCGACGCGTGGTTAGCGGCAACCATAAAGTTCGTGTGCACTGGAATATGCGAGCGCCCTTCGTAACGCGTGTGCAAAAACTTTTCGTAGAAAGCGCGCTGCAATACATCAAGCCCGCGATTGCCGACGGTTCTGATGAATGACGGAATGTATATCTCTTCTTCTTCATCACCGCTTCCGGCGCGCGGCTGATCGTCGCCTGTGTGAGGTTCCGGTTTCGATGTTTGCGCGGATGCTTTGCGCGAGACGACGGACGCGAGTTCGCGCAACGTTTGCACTTCCGTTAACGTGTCCGGCGAGCGAAGCGTGCCGCCTGCCTGTTCAATCGCAGTGGCAAGTTCGACGAACATTAAACTGTCGAAGCCCAGATCGCTAAAACGTGAATCGAAGGAGACGCTGGCGCGCGGCCTGTTCGCGACACTCGCCACTACGTCGAGCAGCCAACGCGCATCATCCGCCGCCATCCCTCGCGCTTTACCATCACTCACTGCCGGAGTCGCATCGCGCAATCTGTTTTCCAGCGCTTCCATTTGCGCGACGACTTCACGGCGTTTGACTTTGCGCGTCGCCGTGCGCGGCAATTCGTCGTCCGCGAAGTGTAAAACTTTAACGCGCTTGTAAAAGGGAATCGCGGAAGAAACGGCGCGAAAACGCTCTTCGATTTTGCGTTGCACTTCTTCGCGCGAAAGCGATAAGTCCTGATCGTAATCGGGAAAGACGAGCGCCGCCACTTTCTCGCCCGCGCCGTCTGGAAGCCCGACGACGCTCAGTTCTTTGATGAACACTGAAGTGCCGTAAAGCTCTTCGATTTCGTCCGGGTAAACATTCTTGCCGTTCGTATCAACGATAATATCTTTCGAGCGCCCGACGAGATAAAGATTGCCGTCCAGATCGAAGCGTCCCAAGTCGCCCGTGCGCAGCCAGCGATCAATAACGGTGGCGTGCGTCGCCGCTTCGTTCTCGAAATATCCGGCCATGATGTTCGGGCCGCGCGCGACGACTTCGCCGATGCCCGCTTCATCCGCGTCCACGATCTTTACCTCGACGCCGGGCAAGGGGCGGCCAACGCTGCCCACAAGCATACTGTTTTGCGGGCGCGTGAAGGTCAGCACGGGCGAGGCTTCCGTGAGTCCGTAGCCTTCGAGAATCGTAAAGCCGAGACCGTGAAAATCTCTCTGAATCTTTTCGCTCAAAGCAGAGCCGCCGCTGACAAGATAGCGTATGCGCCCGCCGAGTCCTTCGTGAATCGGATAAAAGATCAGTTGTCCCATGTTGATCGGCGTGCGGTCACGCAACCAAGCGTTGGCGCGAATCAAAATATCTGCGACGCGCGCCACCCAAAAGCTCTGTTCGTTGAACCTGTTTCTGATACGACGGTGCAGCAGTTCCCACACGGCGGGCACGCCAACCATGCCTGTGACGTGGCCGTTATTGATGGCGCGCGCTAAGGCTTCGCTTGTTCTCTCCGGCAGATATGTAATCTGCGCGCCGCGACTCAAGGGCGTGAGGAAACCCGCCGAGAATTCAAATGTGTGATGCAAGGGCAAAACGGACAATGCGCCGTCCCTTGTTGACATGTCGAGCACGCTTGAGAGCATCGAAACCATGCTCGTAAAGTTTTTGTGCGACAGCATGACGCCTTTCGGCTGTCCCGTCGTACCGGAAGTGAAGATAAGCGACGCGATTGATTGCGCGCCCACGCGTTGCGGCAAAAGCGCGAGCCGCATGTCTTCCGTTTGCTGATCCGGCATCGCAAAGACTTCAGCGAAACGCCAGATACGCGTTTCGTTTAATCCCGCTTCCGCTAATCTTTCTTTGAAGTCGGCGTGTTCACCGTCCATCTCTTCGCTAAGGATGATGCCGGTGGCTGATCCTGCGCGTGCGAAGTTAACGATCTCGTCTGTCGTGCTCTGCGGATCAACCGGGATGCACGTTGCGCCCGCTTTGAGCACTCCGAAATAACTCATGCCCCATTCGGGCGCGTTGTTGCTTAAGAGCATGACGCGGTCAGTTGGCTTAACGCCTTCGCTTGCGAGAAACGCGGCGGCGCGTGTCGCTAATTCGCGTAGGTTAGCGTAAGTGTATTGCTCTTCGCGCCCGTCGCGTTCAATGCGCATGGCAACGCGCGTGGCATGGCGCTTTGTTGAAGTCTCGAAGAGTTCCAGCAGATCGCGGTACGTGTAAACGCGTTTCGGCTTCGCGCGCATGTCTTCTTCGAGCGTCGGGAAGACCCATTTCTTGAGTCCCGGAAAATGCACGTTCATCCAGTAGTCGTACCAATCAATTGTTTCTGGATGCCAAGGCAAAAGATGGCGTTCGTCTTTGCGTATGCGCAAGAAAAGCGAGCGCACGTTATCTGCCCGAAATATATAAGCGTTCTCGACCATGAACGGGCGAAACATTTCAAACGCTTCGGCCGTCTCGCCCGTTAATTCTTCAACGCGCTCAATGGTTTGTTTGGCGCGATCAATCACGTCCGCAAGCGTTCCGCCGCCCCAGCGCGGGCGCACACGGTCAAGCAAACCGGAGACTTTCTTCGCCGCCGCGTTGACCATCGGCGTCGAAGTTTTATCGAAGCGCGCGGGTGTCACGGGACGCGCTTCCATACGCGCGGCGATTTCATTGACAATTCTGAAGCCGGTTTCTTTCTCTTGAAAATGTTTGCGTTTGTAAAGACCGAGCAATCCGACGATGCGGCGCATCTCGTTTGGCTGCGTGTCGCCTGTGGCCGCTTGATGCACAAGGCGTGGTTCTTCGACGCAGGCTTCGGCGGCGACGGCAAGCATGACGGCGGCGACTTCGTCAACAGGCGTGATGTCCAGAATCAGTTTCTCGTTGACGGGAATCTGCGTCTGGCCTTTGAGCGTGATGAAGATGAGCGGCGCAGTCGTTGTAAAACCTTCGTTCCAGCCGGGAAAGGGAAAGGAGCGCGCAGATTCAACAATCGAAGGGCGCACGATGCTTTTCACTAACCCCGATTCGGCTGCGACGAGTTGCTCGCCGAGGCTCTTGGTGTAAGTGTAAATGTTCGGCCAGCCCCACCATGCGGCGCGCTCGATACCGAGTTCCGTAAGGCGCGTGCGTGTCCAGACTTTGCGTTCGCGCGCGACGCCTAATCCGAGCGCATCCGGGTCGTCTATATCGCGGCCTTCTTCATCGAGACGCTTACGCGCTTCATCACGAAAACGCGCCAGCATCATCGCGTCGCGCGCTTCGTCACGCACACGTTCACTGAGTTTCGCGCAATCTCTGATTTCCTGCGCGGCGGAAAATTCGACGCCTTCGAGTTCCTCACGACGCGGAAAATAACCGATCACAGGATCGCTCTCCCACACCGCGCCGGAACGATTGCCTGCGACAAAGCAGGTTGAGACATGCACCAGCGCCGGACGCTTCATGCGTTTTGTGAAGGCGATTACATTCTGTGTGCCGACGACGTTGGTGCGCAGCGCACTTTCAAGCGTCGGATTAAAAGTCACATTGCCCGCGCTGTTAATTACAACGTCAACGTCGCCTGCAATCGTTTGCGCTGCTTCTTCTGTGAACCCTAGATTATCGTCACCAATGTCGCTGTTAACGATTGTTACTTTGTCGCGGACGAAGCCTTCGAGCGCCGCGCCGTAACGCTCGCGCAAAGGATCAAAGGGCGGCGCGGTGATGACATTGTTCCAGAATCTTGTCTCCGATTCTTCCTGCGAACGAGCGCGCACGGTGACATACACGCGCCCAACATTCGGGAAGCGATACAGCAACATGCTGAGCGTGACTTTGCCGAGAAAGCCCGTGCTTCCAATCAGGAATATATTTCGTCCGCTATAAATTTCCGTCGGAGATAATTTCATGGCTCTGGTCAATGCTGAATACGATAAATATTAAATTCAATGCCGCAGTGTTTTTGCCGTTGCGGTCTATCCCTTATTCTTTAAGGCTTGGAGACGATAAATAGTTTGGCGATTTTATACTGAAAGCCGGGCAATACATCATCACCGCCAAGCACATCATCTTCAGTTAATATGCGTGGCGCGTTGTTCGATTGATAAATGGTGACGGTGCGGCGTCGCGGATTGACGATCCAGACAGCGTTTGTGCCCGCCGCGAGAAAGAGTTCGATCTTCTCGTCAATTTCGCTGAAGGTATTACTTGGACTTAAAACTTCTACTGCCAGATCGGGGGCAAATGGTAAGAACTTGTCCAGATTTTCAACCATCGCCATCTTTTCATGAAGCACGAAGGCGACATCAGGAGCAATAACTGTGTCGGGGTTTGACGCAAGCTTGAACCCGCAATCTGCGCCGAACACAACGCCTGTATCCTGCGCTTCGACGTGTTGCCATAGGACTGCGGCCAATCTTGCGCATATCATTCCGTGAGTGCCGCCCGTCGGTGGCATTGTTCTCAACTCTCCTGCAACGAGTTCATAAAAATAATCATTGCCGCCAACGGTTTTCGGCACCGCAAGCAACTCGTCAGCCGTCATTAAGCGCGTCGTTGTGCTCATAAAATATTCTCTAACGGGAAAGATTTTCACCAGCCACGATGCTTTTGGATTTATCCTTTGACGCAAAGCATCGTGGCTGGCGGATTACCTTTTTACTTTCAATACTATCGTCTGCGGCGCTCGCTCTTATTTCGGTAGTGGCTCATATCAGGGTGAGCGCATGACTACAATTATAACGATGGATGAAAAGGCGTAAACATGCTTCGTGCATCTGCTCTGATTTCGAGAATGACAACGTCCGCCGCACAAAGCGCGCCAGC
>JAABUR0100001557.1_pt1 | contig 40325 bp, 46 predicted proteins | sample 5560091 | NCBI WGS metagenome assembly JAABUR01 (sample SAMN10711879, study PRJNA513375) | rock metagenome | isolation source: Antarctica rocks | place: Antarctica: Victoria Land, University Valley sud | reverse complement strand
CACCGGACCTCTCGCCGTCCGGCGAACGGGTCTTCGTCGAGGCTGGCGGGCTCGGTGAGCCCTGGGAGGGCGCGGCGCGTCCCGGACACCTGCGCGGCGTGGCGACAGTGGTGGCGATGCTCTTCAACATCGTGAGGCCGCACCGCGCGTACTTCGGCGAGAAAGACTACCAGCAACTCAAGGTCATCGAGCGGATGGTCAGAGACCTATTCTTCGGCATGGAGATCATACCGTGTTCCACGGTGCGGGAGAAGGACGGTCTGGCGATGAGCAGCCGCAACGCGCGTCTCTCGTACGGGGAGCGTGAGGCCGCGGTCTCGCTTTACCGGGCACTCCAGGAAGGCGTCGCGCTTGTAGAGGGCGGCGAGCGCGACGCCGCAAGGGTGGCCGAAACCATCAGAAGCTCTTGCGAGAAGCAGCCGTTGGTCGACCTGCAATACGTAGCCGTCGTGGACGCCGAGACGCTCGAACCCCTCACGGTTCTTGCCGGCCGGCCGTCACGGGCTCTCATCGCCGGCAACGTGGGTGGCACCCATCTCATCGACAACGTCGCGCTACCCGCTTACTGAGTTGACAGGATAAGCCGACGAACAGAGACGCCGGCGAACCAACCTGTTCTTGACAGTCCCACCAGGAGAGATGTCCGGGATCTGCGCCGTGCAAACCCCGGTTTCGGTGCTCGACGATTTACCATCGGATCGACGCAACGGACACCTGCTCGTTCCGATCTTTATCAGCGGCTTCGCCCGCCTCGACGTTCTCTCCGCCGCCATGTACACTTGCTGCTGCCGCGGCTGCCGCTTCCGCAACAAGTTTCGCCGGATGGACGCAAGGCCCTTCGACCGGGCGATGCTGGCGTTGGGGGTCGTCTGGATGGTGGCGGAGTGGTGGATCTAGTGGTCCGCGGATAGTGGCTCGGAGACTCTCTGGAGCGCGCTTCAGTCCGCGTCCCGGAGAGTCGTGCATCGGCTGGAACTTGGGTCCGCGCATCGAATGGAACTACGCGGCCTCTCAGAGCAGGGCGCCGGTGTCATGTTAGTTTCCATCTTTCCCGGGCGGGCACTGTAGAGTTTTGTGAGAGGGCGAGTTAGAAGAGGGTTTGTCTGATGGCGGATGCGCAAAGACAAAACTATTTAGCCGCGGCGCTAGAGCCGCGCAGGGTGTACCGGAAGGCGAGAGGAAGCTTGGATCTGCTTGCCCTCATTCCCGCTCTGGGACTAAGGGCGGGTGTGGATCCGTTTGTGCTCTTGGATGGACAGGGATGGGGAGGCTCGGTGTTGGCCTTTGATCCCGAGCGAACTCTGAACGTGAAGGATGAGTCTCCGTTCAAGAGGCTACGGAACTTGCTTGCCGGGGAGCCCGGCCTTACTCACCCGCTTGAGGGAGGACCTGCGCTATTCGGCTATCTTTCCTATGACGCGGTGCGTTACCTGGAGCAGCTTCCTTCCCTGGCGCGCGACGATCTAGGGCTGCCTACCGCGCAGTTTATCCTACCCCGATACACGATAACCCTCGCAGAGGACGAGGCGCGGGTTTCGGTCCTCGCCGACGAGGATCCCACTCACGTCTTACGGGCTCTTGGTCGAGCAGAGAGCTTGCAGGAGAGTTTGCCGGCTCCTTGCCGCACCGTCCCTCGCTCCGGCCTCGGCCGGGAAGGGTACATGAAGGCGGTGGAGCAGGTAAAGGAGTACGTGCGGGCCGGGGACGTGTTCCAGGTCAACATATCGCAGCGCCTCGAGGCGCCCTTTGGCGGCGACCCACTCTCACTCTACGCGACTCTGAAGGAGATCAACCCTTCCCCCTACGGCGGTGTGCTCTCTTTTCCAGGCTTCGTCGCCATCTCCAGCTCTCCGGAGCGGCTCGTGCGGCTGTCGGGAAGACACGCCTCCACCCGTCCGATAGCCGGAACCTATCCTGGAGGGTCGCGGAGTGGGAGAGAGCTGCTGCTGGACCCTAAAGAGCGGGCCGAGCATGTCATGATAGTGGACCTGGAGCGCAACGACCTCGGGCGTACCGCGGCCTACGGGACGGTCAGGGTTGAAGAACTCATGTCCATCGAGAGGTACTCTCACGTCGTCCACATAGTCTCCGAGATCGTTGGCGAGCTGGCGCCTGGACGCGACGCCGTGGACCTGCTCTCCAGCATGTTCCCCGGCGGGAGCATAACCGGATGCCCGAAGGTGCGGTGCATGGAGATCATCGAGGAGATAGAGCCCGTGCGGCGTGGTCTCTACACTGGATCTTTTGGTTATATAGGACTTGGAGGTGACGCCATGGACATGAACATCATCATCCGCACCATCCTGCTCAAGGACGGTGTCGCCTACGCTCAGGCCGGGGGCGGGGTGGTCGTTGACTCAGACCCCGAGCGCGAGTACCGGGAGTCGCTCTCCAAGGCCGCAGCCCTCCTCGAGAGCCTGGGAGTCGCTTCGCCTTGAGCCTCGCCTATGTAAACGGCGAGTTCCTGCCGATACAGGAGGCGAGTGTCTCGGTCCTGGATCGGGGGTTCGCCTACGGGGACGGCGTCTTTACGACCATCAAGGTCGCCGGAGGGACGCCGCTCCTCTTGAGCTGGCACCTGGAGCGTCTCGAATTGGATGCGACGGCGCTGTTTATCCCCGCGCCTGCCCCCGAAGAGCTGGAGGAGGTCTGCTGCGGGTTGGTCGAGAGGCTTGGGATGGAAGAAGGTGTGGTTAAGATCGTCCTGACGCGGGGCGTGGGAGAGCGCGGCCTTTCGGCAAGAGGCGCCGGAGATCCGACGGTGGTGATCACGGCCTCGGTGCCACCCATACCCCGCCCGCCGCTGAGGGCGGTGACGCTACCCGACCGGCGAGGCTCGCTGGTCGTACACAAGACTCTTAACTACCTGCCGAACATTCTGGCGCTCCGGCAGGCCGAACTGGCGGGTTGCGAGGAAGCTGTCTTCGTGAAGGACGGATCGCTCCTGGAGTCCACAGTCTCCAATCTTGTCGGGCTCGTGGATGGGGAGCTGATCACCCCGGCTTCGAACGGCGACATCCTCTGCGGCGTGGCCCGCCGCAGACTCCTCGAGAGCGGAACGGTCGCGGAAGGAAGGCTTGCCATCGATACACGCGGACCACTCTACTGCGTTAACGCCGTGCGCGGCGTGGAGGTCGTCGCGGAGCTCGACGGCAGGAGACTGAGAAAGGAATCTTGTCTGGAGAGAGCTCTTCGCGAGACCCTTTAGAAATGCGACGCTGGTGCGGCAAGCTCATCGGGCGTCCATGGGCGGGCAGGCCATGTGCGCTTACCCGTCCCAGCTTTCGCGCCGTACCAGGGAGTCGAGTGATAGACGGTCGCGCCATCCGTTGGTCTGAAGAAGCGGCTCCTCCGGGAAGCCGTCTCTCGGGTAGCCCACGCAGAGGTAGGAGACGGGGATGATGTGGTGCGGGATGCCAAGTATCTCGCGCAGCTCGGCGTTGCGGAGGATACTCACCCACCCGACGCCCACGCCCTCGGCGCGGGCAGCGAGCCAGAGGTTCTGGACGGCGAGGCAGGTGCTGTAGACATCGGTCTCCGGGATGCTGTTTCGCCCGAGGACCTGCGGGCCGCCGCGCGTCAGGTCGCAGGTTACGCACAGGTTTAGCGGCGCGTCCAGGATGCCCTCCAGCTTCATCGAGAGGTACTTCGAGCGGCGCGGCTCGTCGAAGAAGCAGGCCGCCGCCTGCCGCTCCCGGTCGGAGAGTTCCTTGATGCGCCGGCGAGTCTCCGGGGCGCGGATGAGGATGAAGTCCCACGGCTGCATGAACCCCACAGAGGGGGCGTGGTGGGCGGCGTCGAGGATGCGGGCGAGGACCCCCTCGGGGATCTGGTCTGGCCGGAACGCCCGGATGTCCCGGCGTCCGAAGACCGCCGCGTAGAGACCACTCTTCTCTTCAGGTGAGAACTCGCCGGCTCTTCTGGCTTTGCTGTGCTTGAGCATGTCGTGTTTCCTTCGCTTGGAATCAGTATTTTGAGCAGAGAGAGCCCGGAGCAGAATCTTCGAGCACATTTGCGATGTATGGTTTTAAGCTCTTCCTCCGCCGGCATTACCCGGATCAGGTTCTTCGGATCGGCGCGGCTTCAGCGCCCTCTCAGCCCCTTCCCCAGGAGCTCCCCGTATCAGTACCTCGTATCCTAACGATTGTCATTACCGATTTCTAGCCTTCCGAGCAATACTTCGCTTCCTCCCGCTTCAGCAAGCCGGTCTCGCCGTTTGCAAACATTTGTGGCTCATGTGATACTTCATGTAGTAGTTTGTTACAAGCAACGAGATTTGTAACAAATTCGTGTATCAAGCGAGAGGGCGAGAGTTACAAGGAGGTATAAATGAGACCAGCGGTTATCGTGATCGACATGCTGGAGGACTTCGTGTACGGAGGGCTCAAGTGCGAAAGAGCGGAGAGGATACTGGGTCCGATCGGGCGGCTTCTCGACGGCGCGCGCTCCAGTGGAACGCCGGTCATCTTCTCCAATGACGCGCACATCCCGGAGGTGGACCACGAGTTCGAGGTGTGGGGACCGCATGCCGTGGCTGGCACGCCAGGGGCGGAGGTCATCTCCTCGCTGGCGCCGGAGGATGAGGACTACGTGGTGCCGAAGCGCCGCTATAGTGGCTTCTATGGTACGGACCTCGATATGCTGCTCAACGAGCTCGAGGTGGACACCGTGGTGCTCACCGGGCTGCATACCAACATCTGCGTCAGGCACACCGCAGCGGACGCCTTCTATCGGGGCTACAAGGTGTTGGTCCCTACCGACGCTGTGGAGGCATTCACGGAAGAGGACCAGACAAGTGGCCTGGAGTACCTGAAGATGGTCTACGGAGCGGAGATCACAGACGTCGAGGCGCTCCTGGAACGAATAGCCGGGGCGACGGTCGAGGGCTGACGGATCCGGTCGGCAGGTAGCGTTACTCTCTGAGGCGCACGCCTCACCGAAGGGATCTCTCACTCGGCCGGGTGCCGAGCAGATGCTCGACGAAGACCAGGTAGGCCACCAGAAGATGCGCGAGGAGATGAGATCTAGATCGTCTCCCGGCGGCGGCTCGGCTGGCCGTAGGGGTGACCGGTGTGGAGACGCTCCATACTGCTTATGGCGGCTATGCGCTCAAGGGCCAAAGTATCGGCGGCGGCGTTGGTCGGGACGCCGTCGCGTTTGGAGATGGCGATGATCTGGCGTATCCGCTCCTCGACGCGCATGACGCGTCTGGTGGCCCGCCGCTCGTTGTAGCCCTCAAGCTCGTCGGCAACGTTTATGAGACCGCCGGCGTTTATGACGTAGTCGGGAGCATAGAGGATGCCGCGCTCGGCCAGGGTTTCGCCGTGCCGGGCCTCCAGCAGCACGTTGTTGGCGCTGCCGGCGACTATCTGGCAACGGAGGTTCGGGATCGAGTCGTCATCGAGCACGGCTCCCATGGCGCACGGCGCGAAGACGTCGCAGGGGATGGTCAGGATCTCATCCGGCTCTACCACTTTCGCCCCGAACTCGCGCGCGACTCGTTCCACGGCGTCGGCTTCCACGTCCGTGACGATTAGCCGCGCTCCTTCCTCGTGGAGCAGGCGGCACAGGTGGTAACCCACATGTCCGAGGCTCTGGACCGCGATCACCCGGTCCTCCAGAGAGGCCGTGCCGAAGACCTCTTCCACGCAGGCGCGAATTCCCTGCACGACACCCAAAGCCGTGAAGGGCGAGGGATCGTCGGATCCACCATAAGTAACGTCCATGCCGACTACGTGCGAGGTCTCGACGTGGATAAACGAGATGTCCGACGTGGAGATTCCAACATCCTCCGCCACGATATAGCGCCCGCCCAGAGTTTCGATGTAGCGTCCCAGGGAGCGAAAGAGGGCCTCTGTCTTGTCCGTATGCGGGTCGCCGATGATCACGGACTTTCCGCCACCGAGGTTGAGGCCGCTCGTGGCAGCCTTGTAAGTCATCCCGCGCGCCAGCCGTAGCGCGTCTACCACGGCGTCGTCCTCCGACCTGTACGGGTACATCCGGCAGCCGCCCAGAGCCGGCCCCAGCGTGGTGTCGTGGATGGCGATGATAGCCTTCAGACCCGTGGCTTTGTCGTGGCAGAAGACGAGCTGCTCGTAGCGGTACTCCGAAAGCTTCTCGAAGACTTGCATAGTCTCCTCTCCTTTCCCAGGTCCCGGTCTTGCTCCGGTACCACATTCTACTATCTGTCCCTTCTTACGTCGTGAAATCACGCCTTTCTCGCGTGCTAGAATGCCGGTCTATGCAAGGTGAGAGGCTTGGCGAGAACACTACCGCCGGAAAGATAGAAGGACTAAAAGCGCTTCGAGAGGCGGCGGCGCATCCAGCCCCCGAAAAAGCCGTAGAGCGCCAGCGCGAACGCGGAAAGCTGACCGCGAGAGGACGCATCGAGCTACTCATCGACGAAGGCACTTTCGTAGAGCTTGACCGCTACCGGGTCCACCGCTCCTATAACTTCGGGCTGGAGGAAAACCGGCCTCTGGGCGACGGAGTTATCACGGGATATGGCGAGGTCTCCGGGCGAAAGGTCTGCATCTTCTCCCAGGACTTCACCGTGTTCGGCGGCTCGCTGGGGGAAGTGTACGCGCAGAAGATCTGCAAGGTCATGGACCTCGCGATCTCGACCGGATGTCCGATCATCGGCATTAATGACTCCGGTGGCGCGCGCATTCAGGAGGGCGTCGTCTCCCTGGCTGGCTACGCCGACATCTTCCACCGCAACGTATTGGCGAGCGGGGTCGTCCCTCAGATAAGCGTCGTCATGGGGCCGTGCGCGGGCGGCGCCGTCTACTCCCCGGCCATAACGGACTTCATCTTCATGGTCGAGGGGACCAGCCACATGTTCATCACCGGTCCGGACGTCATAAAGAGCGTCACCGGAGAGGACGTTACCCAGGAAGATCTCGGGGGCGCCGCCACCCACAACACCAGGAGCGGTGTTGCCCACTTCTCGGCGCCGGACGAGGAGAGCTGCCTCGAAGACGTGCGCTACCTGCTCTCCTTCTTGCCCGAGAACAATCTGGAGAGCGCCCCATACTTCAAGCCCACCGACGACCCCGAGAGGATGGACGAGGGTCTCGCGACGCTGGTCCCGGATTCGAACAACCGCCCCTACGACATCCGCGCGGCAATAGAGGGTGTCATGGACGACGGCGAGTTCTTCGAGGTCCAGGAGGGCTGGGCACAGAACCTCGTCGTCGGGTTCGCGCGGCTGGATGGGCATGCGGTCGGGGTGGTCGGAAACCAGCCGGCTGTGCTCGCCGGGACGCTGGACATAGACGCCAGCACCAAGGGGGCGCGGTTCGTTCGGTGCTGTGACGCTTTCAACATCCCGCTGGTTACGTTCGTGGACGTGCCGGGGTTCATGCCGGGGACGGATCAGGAATGGGGCGGCATCATCCGCCATGGGGCAAAATTGCTCTACGCTTTTTCCGAGGCGACCGTGCCGAAGATGACGGTCATAACCAGGAAAGCGTATGGTGGGGCCTATGACGTCATGAACTCCAAGCACATCGGGGCGGACATCAATGTGTCGTGGCCTACCGGTGAGATCGCCGTGATGGGTGCGAGCGCGGCCGTTGGGATCATCTTCCGCCGCCAGATCTCCGAGGCTGAGAACCCGGAGGAGAAGCGTGAGGAGTTGATCTCCGGCTACGAGGAGCAGTTCAACAACCCGATGGTCGCGGCCGAGATGGGATTCGTGGACGATGTAATAGACCCACGCGAGACACGCCCGTACCTTATCAAAGCACTACAAATGATAAGGACCAAGCGCCCCGAGCGCCCGCCGCGCAAGCACGGGAACATCCCGCTTTGAGGGTAGATCCCGAACCGAGTCCCGAAGAGGGCGCCGCGATAATCGTAGCGTTCGAAGTATTGCTGAAAGAACGCGAAGAATCGGAAGATGAGCCTTCGCTCAAGCGTAGTCGCTGGCGGCTCGCTGGACTTCTCGGACACGCGCCTCCGCCGGGGATGAAGCTGGAGGGTTCGCTGTGGTCTTATTCTAGTTGGGAAGGCATGGTCTAGGTGTTCGGGAAGGTTCTGATCGCCAACCGGGGGGAGATCTCCGTCCGCATCTCCCGCGCTCTGCGGGAGATGGACATAACGAGCGTGGCCGTCTACTCCGACGCGGACCGTGAGTCCCTGCACGCCCGGATCGCCGACGAGGCGTACCATATAGGGCCGGCTTCGGCGGCGGAGAGTTATCTGAACATCGAGAAGCTGATCGAGGTGGCGAAACGCGCGGGAGCGGAGGCAATACACTCGGGATACGGGTTCCTGGCCGAGAGCGCGCCGTTCGCACGGGCGGTCGAGAAGGCGGGGCTCGTTTGGATCGGTCCTCATCCGATAGCCATCGAGGTGATGGGGAGCAAGGTGGAATCCAGGCGCATCATGGGGAAGGCCGGAGTCCCGATGGTACCCGGAACCGAAGATCCCATAAAGTCCGCCAAAGAGGTCCGTGTCTTCGGTGAGGAACACGGCTACCCCGTGGCGGTGAAGGCATCTTCGGGCGGCGGCGGCAAGGGCTTCGCGGTAGCGGAGGATGAAGACGGCGCGGAGGGCGCGTTCGAGCGGGCGAGCCGTGAGGGGGAGGCGTACTTCGGTGACGGTTCGGTCTACGTCGAGAAGTACCTGCCGGGGCCGCGACACATAGAGATACAGGTGGTGAGAGATAAGCAAGGGAACGCCATCCACCTGGGCGAGCGGGACTGCTCGATCCAACGCCGCCACCAGAAGCTCATCGAAGAATGCCCGAGCCCCGCCATGGACCTGGAGACGCGCGAAGCGATGGGACAGGCCGCGATCGAGGCGGCCGAGGCCGTAGGTTACGATAACGTCGGCACCGTCGAGTTCCTGGTGCAGGACGACGAGTTCTACTTCCTGGAGATGAACACCCGCGTCCAGGTCGAGCATCCGGTTACGGAAGAGGTGACGGGCATAGACGTGGTGAAGACCGGCATACTTATCGCTGCCGGTAAGCCGTTGCCGTTCGCGCAGGAAGACGTCTCCTGGAGAGGCCACGCCATAGAGGTGCGTCTGAACGCCGAAGACGCCGCCAATAACTTCGTCCCGAGCCCCGGTGTGGTTACGGTCTACGGGGAGCCGGGCGGGCCGGGTGTGCGGGTGGACTCTTCGCTCTCGGGGCCAGGGGTGGTGCCGGAGTTCTATGACCCGCTGTTCGCCAAGCTCATCGTGCGTGGGGCGGACAGAAAAGATGCTCTCTCGCGTTTGCGCCGGGCGCTCTCGGAGTTCAGGGTAGAGGGAATCTCTACGACGCTGCCGTTCTTCCGCGCGGTCCTGGATGACGAGGTCTTCGTGAAGGGGAACTATACGACAGGCTTCGTCGCGGAGCGGATGGATGGGCTGGAGATAGCGGCCGCTACCGCTGGGGAGACGGGAAAGACTTCGGAGAAGAGCGTCCGGGAAGTCGAGGTCGAGGTCAACGGAAAACTGTTCCGGGTGAAGGTTTTCTCAGATGAGGCTATGGGCAGTGGGGGAGCGCCGCGCCGCGGTAAGGGTGGGGCTAAGCGGGCGTCGGTTAGCGAAGGTACGATCTCCGCTCCCATGCAGGGTACTATCGTGAAGGTGTTGGTCGAGGAAGGGGAGGAGGTCGAGGCGGACCAGCCGGTTTGCATCCTGGAGGCGATGAAGATGGAGAGTGAGATCCGGTCTTCCAAAGACGGCAAGGTCTCTGAAGTCCTCGTCCAATCCGGACAGACCGTGCGCTCCGGCGAGCCCCTGATCGTCGTCGAGTAGACCGGAAACTCTAGTGGCCGAACACGCGGGAGACTACGAGTGGCGCGGCGAGGGCGAAAACGCCGAAATAGTCCTCTACGCCCCCGACGATACTAGCTTCGAGCAGATCCTGCCCGCTGCCCGGCTACCGGGAGTAGAGAGTCCCATCCACGCCGCCGCCTCGGATAGAAATTACGGATGGGTCGCGGTTTCTTCGTCGCACGTTGCCCCGGATCTCATATCGCGGCCCGTTCGGTATTTGCTCGTCGGCTCCGACGTTCCGGTCGAGAGTCTCGGGATGGCGCGGAGCGAGATACCGCGTCTGATCTCCCGCAACATCCAGGAGGTGAGATTGCCGGGTCTCGGTGGCACAGGTATCAGGAGGATCTGTGAGTCCGGAGCTTCAAGCGCGGCAGAGGATGGTCTGATCGAAGAGGAAGACCTGCCGTTCTTCGAGTTTCAGGAAGGGGACCCCGACGCTCTGGGACGCCAGGCGATGATCGCCGGAGGCCGCGACTGGGACCGGCTCGGTGAGGTAGAGGCATACGCAGTGCGTGAGATACACGATACCGAGAGAGCCGAAGAAGCGGGTATCGAGGCGGACGCTCTGGGCTTCGTGTTGCGGGTCGGGGCGGGAGACCTCGGCAGGCTCGCGCTCGCCGGGCATAGGGAGCGCATCCTGGGCCGGGTGTGGAGCAGGGACCTCGGGTCTCAGCCGGACCTGCCCGCAGCGCCCGCGGACGACGAGGCGGCCGTGGACCTCCTGGCGGCGATGGATGCGGCGGCGAATTTCGCGGACGGATGCGCCGCGCTGCTTCTCTATGCGTTGCGGCGCTCTCTGGAAAGCGTCGCTGGGGAGCTGAACCTTCGCGCGTCCTGGATGGTCGGTGGTATAGAAGTTCGCGGGGGATCGCTGACGCACCGGAGAGGGCTTGCGGCGGCTGGCGAGGGAGATTTATTAGTAGCGGATAGCGATCTAGCGGTTGGAACAGGTAAGATGTGGGGGAGCGCGCCGCCTTTCGGAATCGAGGAGTATGAGGAACGGTGGCCGTGGGAAGAAGCGGGGTTGTTGGAGCGGCTGGCGAGGTTGGATCTCCTGGGGGGCTGACCGTGGATTTGTTGATGGTTAGAGACCGGAGCACAGGCCGGTTCGTCTACACCGAGCGGCTGGAGCGCCGTATCGGGGAGACTTCCTGGGCCTACGTCCGTCGCAGCGTGCGCCGGGAGGGCCAGATACGATCCCGCTTCAACGAGGATGCCCTGGAAGTGATCGTCGGCTGGGGTACGGGCTCCATCGAAGATTTCCTGAAAGCCTATCCCGAGTACGAACCCGACGGTTCAATTGATGACGCTACCAACGGAGAAGAACTAGAAGGAGACAGAGTTGACCGGTGAAGTCCTGGGCAAGTTCGCCCAACTGATAACGACCGCCCTGGGCCTCGTGGCCGCCCTCGCCTGGAACACGGCCATTCAGAACCTTTTCAACCAGCTATTCGGCGCGGCGGGAGGCAAGCTAGTGGGGCAGTTCATCTATGCGGCGCTAATAACGCTCATAGTCATCTTCGCCACCATCGCGGTGAGCCGGGCCGCCGAGCGGACGAAGAAAGCCGAAGAGGAGCGGAAAAGCGGACTTTTCGGACGCTCGAAGGAGTAGCCAGGTCACCGCTTGCCGGGGTTCGGGCGCGTCTACCGGAGGAAGTCTTCCGGGGAGACCCGGTTCATCCAGTCCTTGAACTTATCCACGACCTCTTCCTCGGGTGCGTCCTCTATCGCCTCCTCGAAGACGACGGCGGCCTCCTCGATCACCTCGTCTGCGGCGAAGATCTGTGCTCCGGCCCGAACGGCGAGAGCGATAGCGTCCGAGGGGCGGGAGTCTATCTCGACTGTCCGGCCGCCGATCTCCACGCTTATGACGGCGAAGAACGTCGAGTCCTGAAGGCGGGTCACCGTCACCCGTTCCATCGAGCCGCCTAGCTCGTTGACGAGGTTGACGGCCAGGTCGTGGGTCAGCGGGCGGCTGAACTCCTGGCTCTGGAGCTTCATCAAGATCGAACGCGCCTCGGCCTGACCGATCCAGATGGGAAGATAACGGTTCTCATCCTCGACCTTGAGGATGACTATGGGGCTCGAATTGAAGAGGTCGAGGTTTATGCCGTAGATCGACATGCGGGTGAAGCCGTTGGCACTCACTTACTGTATGCTCCTCTCACACCGCGAGGCTGTGATGTCACGTTGGTCACCGGCTTGATTTTACTTCCCGCCTTGCCGGTCTTCAATCAAGTTGCCACAGGAGCTTCCGTGTTGTACATTATCCCGGCTGGCAACGTCTCCAGCATTCGTGGGCCTGTAGCTCAGCCGGTTAGAGCGCTTCTCTGATAAGGAAGAGGTCCCTGGTTCGAGTCCAGGCAGGCCCACCCGAGAACTCGTTTTACCTACGCAGAATACTCGGAAAGCAGAAAAAGGGTCGGGGAGCGAAGACGACTCTTTTACTGCAACCGTACTGCAACCCGAATAAAAAGAGCCCCGAAAAGGAGCTCTGAAGAATTTTATGGGCAGTATCCGCAACTTTTATCCCAGTGCCGCCTCCATCGCGTCGGCTGCCGTATCCTGCATGTCTGGCAGGACGTGGGAGTAGGTGTTAAGGGTGATGGTTATCGAGGCGTGTCCGAGCATCTCGGAGACCACCTTCACGTTTACGTTCCGGCTGAGTAGCAACGTGGCGCAGGTGTGCCTGAGATCGTGGAAACGCAGGTCTTCGCGTATACCGGAGTGCGCCTTGATGCGTTTAAAGGAACGGTTACGCAGGTTCGAGGGGTTGAAAAGTCCGCCGGTCTCGTTAGGGAATACGAGACCCTGATCCCGCCACACCCCGGCTAGGCGCATCCGCTCCTCGAGTTGGCGCTTGCGGTGGTCTCTGAGAGCAGTAGTCGCCTGCTGTGTGAGACGCACGCGCCGTCCTTTGCCGGACTTGGTGGTCGCGCCGACAACCCATCCGCGTCCATCTTCTCCGCAAGTTATGGTGCGCCTCACGAGCAGGGCGGGCTTGGCGGCTTCGAGATCCACGTCATCCCAACGCAAGGCGAGTAACTCACCTTCCCGCAGCCCGCAATGGATCGCGACCAAGTATAGGGCTTCAAGTCTCTCGCCGCATGCCGCCTCCAGGAACGCGGCAGACTTTTCGGAGGTGAGCGGCTGGATCTCCTCGCCCGGGGCGCTCACTCGCGGCGTCTTCACGCCGTCGGCGGCGTTGCGCGGGATGAGTCCGTCAGATTCCGCCTGAGCGAGTGCCTTACGCAGCACGACGTGCATCTTCCTCACCGTGGCCGCCGAGAGATGCGTTCGCGCCTTCTCCCCGTAGAAGCCGCGCACGTGGGCAGGAGTGAGGCTCTTCAGCTTCACGCTTCCGAGAGCGGGGGAGATGTGGACACGGGTAACGCAGGCGTAGTTGGCGTAGGTGGTCTCCTTGACCGCGCCCTTCACCGAGTCCTTGAGCCACCCGTCCAGATACTCCCCGACCGTGATCTTCCCGGCATCATAGACGAGCCCGCCGTCGCGGTCGGCAATCGCCTTTGCGAGCTTCGCCGCCGCCTCCGCCCTGGTCTTCGCGTAGAGTGTCCGGCGCTTGCGGACGCCTCCTATATCTACGTAATACTGCGCGATCCAATCGCCACCCTTGCGGCGAGAGATCGACCCTTCGCCGTTGCCCCGCTTCGCCATCCTGTGTCTCCTTCCGCAATCAATTCATGAATTTATATGAATCATACGGCCGTCATATTTTCCCCCACCGGCCAAACCACCGAAATCTGCCATCAGCGGTATCAATGGGGCATGATCGGATCAGCCGGTCAAAAAAATATGTATGCAAAAACCAAAACGATAGCGAAACCGTCCTATGCTCCCCTGTATAGATAACATTGAGAGGAGATGGTAGTGCAGAAGCGGGATGAATCAGCGGCATCGGGTGAACCGCCCAGAGGCGACTACATGACCATTCAGGAGATGGCAACTTGGTTCAAGATGTCGCGGGGTTCCGCATGGAGCCTCGTAATGGAGCGAGGCGAGATACCTTACTACCGTTTTGGCGACCGGGTGGTGCGATTGGCGCGGGTGGACGTGGATGCCTACCGGGTTCGATGTCGCTTCGACGCGGCCGAGTAGGCTGTGTAGGTTTGAAGACACCAGGCGTTTCTCACCCAATCTCGCACAGCGGTGGAGGCCGAGTAAAGACAGCTTTCGCTCATATCAGATCCTTATGTAAACATTTTATTTATGATATGATAAATATATCAATTAGCATATGGTATTCTACTTATCACAAGCCGATCATCACACAGGAGGAGGAGAATGAGCATCGCAACCACATCGTCAATGCGACCGCCCGTACGGTCGCGGAGGTTGAGGCCGAGAAGGAGCAAGTGGAATCCGGTAGACGGGAAGCCGGCGGGCTCGACTCGCTCATGACGGTCCGCGAGGTGGCGGCGCATCGCTCTGTTTCGCGGGCGCGTGTCTACCAGCTGATCCGGGGCTAACGTATCCGTGCGGTACGGCTGTCGACGTGCGGTAGTCGAGTTCCGCTTCATCGCTCAAGGATTATCTGCGGAGCAAACCGCAGGGTTAACTACGCGTGATGTCCGGTCACGAGTTCGCATGCTCACTCAGCTGGAGAGTCACCTCGCCCAGTGTGGCACCGCCATGGAGTGTCTAATGCGCGTTCTCCAAACGGCTACTCCAAACGGACATGCCGACAACGCGCCGAGGAAGTGAGAGGTCATGACCAACAACGGTCCCTACACCGTCAAAGCCGCCGCAGAGAAGCTCGGCCTTTCCGAGCAACGCGTGCGCCAACTGTGCCAGAGTGGCGAGTTGGACGGAGCCTACAAGCAAGAGGGAAAGTGGCTCGTTCCCGCGCGATCCGTACGCGAACGGTACGCCATCAAGCCTCCGAAAGTGAAGGCCGATGAGGACGGAGCACTGGAGGCGACGCACCGAGTGATCAAAGAGCTGACTTACCAAAATGGGCACCTGGTCCGGCGCTCGACCCTCGCCCGAACAACTGAGAAATCCGCACTACAGAAGCTGGAGAATGTCAATCGAGAACTCGACGCATACAAGCGCGCACTACAAGAAGGCCAAGAGAGCCTGGAGCAGTGTCATACGAGGGAACGAGAGTTGATCGGTAGGTTAGCGGCCGCAATCGCGACCATTGCCGAACTTGAGGGGCGGATCGAGGACTGGGAGCGACGCCGCCCGCTCGGCGCTAGAACCCCCAGGCTGGTACGGGAAGCTGATGCGCGCCACGAGTCTCGGCGGCAAGGATAATCGGGGAGGAGAGAATGATCGAAGTAGACAGTCTATCGAGGTGGTAGACCGCAAATTTGCGGTCGTATTTGCGGCCTTCGAGGATGCTCGGATCCTCTTCCAGAACAGTTCGTTTATCGGCCGGTTGTGAGGATCTTAAAAGTGCGTATTTTGCAGGTGAAAATCTAGTATGTACAAAGGCAGACTATCTACACAAAACCTACCGAGGTGTTTATCGAACCAGCCAACCGGCGAGGGGTGCAAGGATCATAACTTGAAGAAAGGACCAGGATCATTCGAATCGCGAGCTTGACAGAGTCTGAGAGGGAGGCGCTGAGCCTGCTGTGGAGGCTCGGATTTCTCACCGCCGATCAGCTTTCCAGCCTGTCATCGAGTCAATACTCTGTGCGGTGGGCGCAGGACGTACTTGAGAGGCTGTCGAGCAGGGGTCTCGTCGAGCGTACCAACCGCCGTCCATCCTGGGATGTACGAAGTGGCCGTAGACCGTCCATATACTATCTTGTGGGCGAGGGTGTCTTCCTGGCCGGAAGCACGTGGGAGAAAATCACGAAGCGCTCGGCCGCGAAGATTTACGGTGGGATCTGCCAGGAGAGGCTTCTCAACCATGCCCTCCTGCGCAATGAGTATCTCGCCGAACTCGCCACGGCGGTCCGTGCCCACAAGAGCGGGCTGATGATGGACTTCCTCGGCGGCGAGCGCCATGCTTGGCAGCGAGCCCATCCGATCCAGGCGAGATCCCCTGGATGCTATCCGGACGGGGTAGCCGTGATACACCACGACACCTACCCAGAGTTCGAGCTCAACGTCCTCGTTGAGGCTCACACCGGCTCGCAGAACTCGCCCAAGACGATGTCGAGAAAGGTCGACAAATACTGCAAGCCGTCTGGAGCGATATACAACCAGGTAAGTGGCACCGGACCTGACTTCGTGCAGTCGCGCGTGGTCTTCGTTGCCCCGAACCAGCGAGAGGCGGAGCAGGCTCGGAGGCTCGCACGGGCGGTCGAAGACGGTCTCTACGTCGACTACAGAGGGCTCAAAGGGACCGAGAGATGCGCAGACCCCGCCGATTTCTTCTTGTTCACCGACGTGGACCTCATACACAACATGGGCAGCGCGCTCGAGAACGTCTACTTCAGCCTGGGCTCGTACCAGTTGGGTCCGCTATTCCGAAGCATATCGAGGTAGAGTGGGATAATCTACAAGGGGTCAATCGCAAAAATGTTGTGATACATTTGCCGCGCGGAAAGCGTCGCCTTTGCCTTTAATCGTCGGACAGGTCAGCGTGATGGTGCCTTGGAGAGTGGAACTGGGATTGATTCGGTTCCGTGAACGGATAGAGACTTGGCAACGACCGTTCACGGAAAGGAGAAGAAGTGCCAAGAACCAGACCACCGTACCCGCCGGAGTTCCGAAGAGAGGCCGTCCGGATGGTCCTGGCGAAGTCAGCCTCAGAGCGGCTCTTGTAGGGCTTTCCGGCCGCACTGTTCCCTTCTCGTATTAGCGCCTGGATTCTCTGCGAAAGCGCCGAGATGTCTCGCGGCTCGCGTGCTCCGGAGCCTCCCTGGGTGGTTATGGAGAAACCGACCGCTGAGGCGAGGTCACTGAGGTGCATCGGGCCAGCGGCGCCGCATGAGGCTTCGCTTTCTTCGGGGTCCAGGTTGAGCTCGATCTCACGTGGGTGGTAGAGGAGGGTCGGGTCGTGTGAGCGGACCGTGAGCAGAGGCGCGCCGGGGTACTTGTGGTTTCTCGCACCCAGCAGCCTCATAAGAGTCGCCAGGGGCCGACCACTTGGGTCCGCGCCTATTGCGCGGGTGAGCCGCCGGCTCAAGCTCTCGGCCCGCCCGGGCTCTACCCGGCGTCTGAGCGCCCAGTAGAGGTGACGTCTGCCAGGCGAACTCTCAACACAGAGCGTGGGCTCCGGAAAGCCTACCGGGAGCGCCGCCTCGTCGGCGTCGGCCCACAGCGCCCGAACGGGCGCGGCGTTTTCTTTAACTCGCCGGCGCCTGACCAAGAGGTGCGGACACACGTGCAGGTCCCGGCCGGCCTCATCGCCCTCCCGCGCGAACGCCAGCGCGCCCTCAACCTCGTCCGGGTAGAGAAAGTAGGCGCTCCGGGGCTCCAGCAGTTCGATGGATCCCGACTTCTTCCTCTCACCCGGAAGCGATGACAGAAGGCCAATGTAGCCACGCTCGTGGCCAAAGAGCGTGCCGAACAAGAGAGACTGCTGCCCGCCCGGCCCACTGTGAGGACCATGGGTTGAGCCACCAGAGGTCTTGTTGCGTTCTTCCAGGCGCCTGGCGGGTGGGCCGGGTTTCTGCTCGCAGGCCATCATCGTTGTGTACGGCTCCCTTCCAGTCTTTCTAAGGTTCCCAGTCTTTCTAACGTTCGTGGGACGCCCAATGCAAATCCCGCTCCCTAGAACAGGGTGGGCTAGCGTTTCTTTGGCTCGAAGATGGAAGCCTCGGCCTCCAGAGCGTCCTGCTGCACCTACTCTGCATCCCGCTCCGCATCCGCTTGGAGCATGAGCAACAGTTTTATGCGAATCGCAGCACCCGGTCTCAGCTATGCTAGAGCGATCTGTCTCAGGAGAGTTGGGAATTGCGTAGGACGCTACCCTATCTCGATGCCCAAGATTTGCGTCGCTGTTCGGAGGTCGGAATCGTTCCTGGTGATCGTCTGGTAGAGATCCTCGGGCTCGTGGATCATTCTGTCGGTGAAACACGCCCAGAGTTCCCAGCCAGGGTTCAAGCGCGAGACATACCGGATCCCATCGAAAATTGGACCATTGCTTTCATCCGTGGCTTCGTAGACACACCGCGCGATCTCCTGCGTAATACGACGTTCACGGCCGATTAGGTCGCTAAAGTCGAAGTCGTCGAGCCCTAGCTCCGTGAGGATGCCAGAGAGCTCCGGGAGGAGAATGGTTGTGGCTTCAGGGGCCTCTAGATCCGCGAACGAGAGCGAAGCATCCAGGCGTGTAGCACCGATACGACGATTCAATCTCCATTCTTCGGGAAGTACGCCGCCTTCTAGCTCCGGATCGAGCGGCTCGTCATCTTCGATCTCCTTTAAGTGAGAGAGTAAGCGCACACTCTTCCGGTAGCGGGCAATCGTCTCGCCGAAGGCTCCTGCCCGAGAGGAGGCACAATAGATAGTCCGGAAAAGGCCCGGAGTCGATACTCCCTTCCGTTTGGTGGGGTCGTCGAACCTGTTCTCTCCGGTCCACTCCCATTGAGGAGTAGCGAAAACCTCAAGACCCAAAGAAACTCGGTAGACGCGGTGCTCTGGCGCACGGACAGCGGGAAGATCAGCGCAGGCGATCGACTTATTCTCCGGCGAAAATGTCTCAGCCTCCCGCCACGAACGCCCGGGCAGCGGACATGGCTTCTTTTAGATTCCCGTCGTGAATGGCTTCCGCAGGCGATGCGTCACCGAGTTGCGGGTTTAGACCGATGAACCAGGCCTTCACTACCCTCGGAGAGTCGAACCTGACCAGAAGCTGGGCGATCTCGTAGGCCGACCTCAGCCTCCTTTCATTCTCAAAGCGCACATTTTCGACGTCACCACTCGCCCAGCGGGTGACCGTTTTTGCATCCTTGACACCGGCTATGTAGGCCACCAGCCTGCGGCTCAGGAGCTCCTGAAGGTAGCCTGCTACTTCGGCCGGCGAAGCCTGAACCGACTGCCGGTACGCTCTGTCCATGAGCTGATTCTCCACCTATACTCCTCTCGCAGACCCATCTAAAGCCCTGCTAATGCCCTTCTAATGTCCGTTTATTATACGGTAGATTCGTACGGGTGGCAATTATCGGGGTCCCTGGCGAGCTTCGTGAGCTCGCCGGAGGCTGCGAGGAACTCCTCGAAGAGCCGGGCGTCGTAACGGTCAAGGTTCAGGTTCGTCCTCAGGAAGCCGTGGGACTCTCACTGCTCGGAGATAAACTCCTCCAGCCGGGTGAGCTGGCTCTTGGCCGAGCCCTTCGGCCCCAGTAACAGGACGTGCTGTCTGGCTAGAAGGGCACGCACAAAGCCCCGAATTTCTTCTTCCCGCTCGTAGACTCGCTCCGAGATCTCCCGCTCTACTTCGAGCAATTTGCTCCTTGGGCCCTTTTGGGATCCTGGACGGCTTGCATATCTTGATGCTCCTCTCAGCTTGCTTGCAGGGTTCGGGACTTCCACTCCGGGCGGAAGCGTGTTCGGATAGATAGGTGGGTTAGAGAGTGCGGAAAGCCGGCGCCGGTGGGGTGGAGAATCGCCGTTTGAGACGAACTGTAAGGGAAAGGGCAAGGAGGGGAGCGGGGCCGGCCTCCGCACAAATTGCGGGGGGCCGGACGCCGCGAGTTCCGGACGAGCAGCATGGATACTTGAAAATCCTGCTTTAGAGAGGATTATCTATGGAGGATGTCCGGGGAGAAGAGTAAGTCGTCGCTCGAAGAGACATACGCGGCTCTCACGACCCTGTTCTCGGATGAGGGGCCTCTCTCCGAAGTACAGCCAGGCTTTCTGCACCGTCCCGAGCAACTATCCTTCGCGTGCGCGAGCGCCCGGTCCCTACGCGAGGGTGTTCTACTCGCTGATGTACCAACCGGTACGGGGAAAGGCCTGGCGTATCTGGCGGCTTCTATTCTCTCCGGGGAGCGCGCTGTCGTCTCTACCGCGACGATAGCACTTCAGACCCAGCTTCTCACCCAGGACTTGCCGGTACTCAGGAGAGCGCTGGCCCTGATGGGTGGATATCCGGAGGAGGAGGGTTTCACCTTCGCGGTAATGAAGGGGAGGCCGAACTTTCTGTGCGGCTCGCGCCACGAGGATACTTTGAGGCAAGGCACGATGCTCGGGGGAGATCTGGTAAGGGGGCTGGACGAGTGGATCTCGACGACGCAAACGGGGGATAGGGAGGACGTCCCGTTTCCGGTGCCGATTGCCACCTGGCGGGAGGTTGCTTCGGACGGCGAGGACTGCGTGCCGGGTAGCTGCAGGTTTCGGGAGGGATGCTTCTACTATGCCCACCGCGAGCGGGCCATCGAGGCGGACGTCATCGTGGTGAACCATAGTCTGCTCCTTGCCAATGCGGCGGCATATGGGAACATCTTCCCAACGAAGGGGCGCCAACTCATCGTGGATGAGGCTCACCGGCTCGAGGAGATCATGTCCGAGGCCTTCGGCGCTCGGGTCTCCTACTGGCGGGTCCGCTACGCTATGCGCCAGGCCAGAAAGAGGTCCTCCGCAGCGGTAGACGCAGCGGTAGACGCAGCGGTAGACGCAGCGGACAGGGCCGAGGCCGCCTCGGACCTCTTTTTCGATGATTTGAGGGGGAGCATGGAGCTTGGGAGTGAGGATCACGCGCCACGCTCATATAAGGTCCTTCTGGATTCCCTCTACTCGGTCCGGGAGGCTCTCGCCAACGACCCGAAGGAAGAAGCGAACAACCTGGCCCACATGGTCGGCCGCCTCAGGGTGGATCTCAAATCCTTCTACTGCAGGCCGGAGGAGACCCACGCCTACGCTGTTATGCCAGGCATTGCCAAAGGCAAGACCAAAGGCAAGACCAAAGGTAAGGGCGGTAGGGGAAGCTCTTATCCGGAGCTAAGGAGCTGGCTCATAGAGACTGGCGAGGCGTTTCGGGAGGACGTTCTGGGGATCTTCGAGGGTAGGGGAGCGGTACTCTGCTCGGCTACGCTTGCCGAGGGCTCGGGGCCAGAGCGGTCGTTCTCCTACACCAGACGCAGGCTTGGGCTCGAGGAGGAGCTTGGCGGCACCGTCAGAGAGCACGCCGGGGAGGAGATCTTCGACTATGAAGGTAGGGCGCTTCTGTATCTGGCAGGAGATCTCCCTGATCTCTCGGGCAGTTCCTCCGCACTCCATACAGCCGCCTGCGCCAGGAGGGCCGAGGAGCTGGTGGCGCTCTCTAGAGGGCGGGCCCTGATTCTCCTCTCGACGGCCCGGGCCGTCGCGGCGTTCAAGGACTCTTTCGATCCACCTTACCCGGTCCGTTACCAGGGCGACGATTCGCCCGGCCGGCTCGTCGCGTGGCTCAAGGAGACTGAAGGAGCGATTCTCGTCGGTACTCGTACTTTCTGGGAGGGTGTAAGCGTCTTCGAAGACGCTCTGAACCTCGTAGTTATCGACTGGGTGCCCTTTGCGCCTCCCGACGACCCGGTAGCCAGCGCGCTCAAGGAGAAGGCCGGCAAAGACTGCTTTCGAGCGCTGGCGCTACCGAAAGCGCGCGTAGCGATGCGCCAGGGTGCGGGAAGGCTCATGCGCACGACCACCGACCGGGGCGTTATAGCAGTCCTGGATCCACGTCTTAATACGAAGAGCTGGGGCAAGGCGGTTCTATCCAGCCTCCCGCCAGCGCCCCTTACATACTCCCTTACAGCGGTTGAGAGATTCTTCGAGGCACAGAAAACAGAAAAGGTGTGAGAGATCGAAATCTCCCCATCCGGTTCGCTTGCACCCTCGTAGAGAGCTTCGCTGCTCGTTACTCTTGGTGACCATCTATAGGGGGTTGGGAGGCTCGCCGAACCCCGGTACACTTCGGCACAAGGGCCGCTGTTCTTCCATCCTCCCCAGCGGCCCTTTCCAATGTTTGGCCCCGTATTCTGTCGGGTATCGCTTATTTAGAAAGACGTGGCAAGCTTCGTAAAGGAAGGAGCGGGAACGCGCATGTGCTACACGCGTAGAGATCAGAGCTTCGAGGAAGAAACCCGTAAGTTACGGATGGAAGAAGATTCCCGCAAGAAGCGTGAGCCTCATCTGGAAGAGGAGAAGCAACAGAAGCCTCTGACCGAGAAGGTCAGGGAGATGGTGGGCGCCAGGTAAACCAACGAGAGATCTTTTATGCCAGCCCTGGTGTTTTGCCGGGGCTCCGGGGCTTTAACTTTGCCCAACGCAGTGGCCGCTCACCCATCTGATGATCCGGCGCTTCCAGTTCCAACATCCAGGTTACGAAATCGCAAGCCCTTTCGCGGGCCACGTCAAGCTCACTGGTCGGCGGCCCTCGATTCTGGCGTCTGCGTATTCCTGCTCGGTGGCGACCTTGATGACTACCTCACCCGACTCCGATGTGAGCGGGCCCGAGACGGCCCTGAAGCCGTCCCTCTTCGAGCCGTCCTCAGAGATCAACCCTACCTCTTGGCCGGGATCGGGTACCAGAAGCGGTTTCTTCCCACCGGAGAACATGCCAAACGAAGTGTACCGAATGCGTCTCATCGGCCCGCTATTTTACAGCTCAACAAACTCTTGTGTGAGATCAATGGACGATGGCTGCATCTAGCGCGTTCTCGTCCCCTTATGGAATCTCTGCAAAGAGATTATGTTGCCTGATAAGGGTTGCCCTAGATGTCTATTGCGTGGTTGGCACATATCGGACGTAGCCCTCTGATTCCCGAACGATACCAGTTGGTACGAGGACGAGCCCACCTGTCCCCTAGGATGGCGCACCACTCTGAGCTGTGGGCTCAACGTTCTGATTGAAGTGGAAGAGGTTCGTCGGATCGTACTTGTCCTTCAGGGCTACCAGCTGCTCGTAGTGGTCACCGTACGCTTCCTTTACCCGGTCTTCTCCCTCCTCTCCCAAGTTGTTGACATAGACACCGCTTTCGAAGAACGGTTGCATCGCCTCGAAGAACTCACGCGTCCACCGGATATTCTCTTCTGAGTCGGACGGGTCGGCCCACTGCGAGAGGATGAGAAAGTCGTAGTGCTCGTCCCGATGTGAAAAGGCCATGGCAGATGGGTCCACGCGGCTGGCCGCTCCATGCATCTGCTGGAGACCTACACCGGAGGAGGGCGAGGGCATTTCTGCCACGAATTGGAGCATAACCTCGATCGCTTCATCGCTCAGGTGCTTCAGGTAGCTCGACTTCCAGTAATGCTGCCGACCAAACGGAAATCCCGCATCGGGTGCGCTCTGGAGCGTCTGGTATGACATCGGCTGGATGTTGTCTTCCAGTGGTGAGCCAAACGTGCGCAGAGGATGCAGCACCCGTTCTCCTGTCTCGATTGGCCCGCAGTAGCAGACCGAAACGCCGACCGCGACGCTGCCGTCTGGGGCGTGGCCGAGCGATGCGGAGGTGGACAACTCATCGGGGCAGGTGCTTGCGAACTCGTGGTAGAAACGAAGAAAGTCGCGAGCCTCGGCCGCTGGATACCGAAGTCCGCCTCCCAGCACCGGACCAACAGGATGAAGCTGGTACTCGAACGAAGTGACTACGCCGAAGTTACTCCCGCCGCCTCGAACACCCCAAAAGAGGTCCTCGTTTTCCTGTTCGCTGGCTGTTAGCAACCGACCATCAGCGGTCACCACGTCGACCGAGATGAGATTGTCGCAGGCGAGGCCGTGTTTGCCGTTGAGCCAGCCGAGGCCGCCTCCGAGGGTGAGACCAGCGATGCCAGTCATCGAAACTACCCCGAGGGTAGTCGCCAGCCCGAAGGCCTGCGTCTCGTGATCGAACTCGCCCAGTGTGAGGCCCGCTTGAGCTTGCGCGGTTCGGCGCACCGGATCGACCCGGATACCTTTCATGGGCGACAGGTCAAGCATTAAACCGCCATCAGACACAGCATTGCCCGCAACGCTGTGTCCACCGCCATGTACCGAAGGCAAAAGATCGTGTGTTCGGGCGAAATTGACTCCCTGGATCACGTCGGCGGTTCCTGCGCAACGGACGATCATCGCCGGGCGCTTGTCGATCATGCCGTTGAAGACGGCGCGAGTGGCATCGTAGCCGTCGTCATCTGGGCGTATGAGCTCGCCGCGCAAGTTGGCCGCGAACTCTTGCACGACCGCTTCTTCGAGGGGCTTGCCCACTGGCATACCCCAATGGCCTTGCTCACTCACCATAACCTGTCGTCCTTTCCCCACTTTGGTACAGCGACTTCATTATGCTACGGTGAGCATCACTGTGCATTCCCCCACGGTCTCCTGCATCTGGAGACCACTACGGTAGCTGCGTCAAAGGATAAGCGACGATAAAACGAGGGCCATCCGTCTTCCCGTTCAAAGGAGCATAAGAGGCCGCGCCAATAGGCGAGTAGCAAATGTGTCAACGGCTCAATAAGGATCGGTTCAGTCGTTCGGAGAGCCACCAAGTACGAAAAGTTTCCAGCCTATTGGCGCAAGCTCTAAGCTTGCGTTTTAAGCACGAGGAGTTTTGCGATGGGCTTTATGTCCGTCGCAAAACCCTTTCGCTCGGCGTCTCCGTGCGCTCAGGCGCTCTTTTTAAGGGCTGGGTAGCGTTTCGCCCGACCCGAGAGGCTTCCTTTGGGCCTCCCAGGAGACCTCCCGCAGGGTTTCGGCGGCTTCGCGGGCGTCCCCGCCTCCACCAAAACTCCCAAAACCCCTCGGCGTACTCGCGGCGGCGTCAGCCTTCCCGCTTCGTAGCGGCGCTCCCACGGCAATCTCATGTCCGCCACGCCCGCTCTCCCCAGGCGCAACTGCGTGAAGGCTGCGACCACCAGCCACGTCCATAGGTCCGCCTGCTCGGGGTGACGAAACCGGGGGCTGGTCCATCCGAACGTCTGCTTGAGGAAGCGGAAGGTGTGTTCCAGGTCGAAACGTCTCGCGTAGGCGCGCCAGAGCAATCCCAGGTCCGGCTCGGTCCCTGCGGGGCCGGCCCACCACAGCCACAACGCCCGCGGTTCGCGACGCCTCTCGCCTCGGGGCAACCGCTCGACCTCCACCAGCACCAGCGTCCCCACCACGATCGGCAAGGGGCCTCGTCTTCCTCGTCCTTCATGCGACGCGACCTTCGGATGCAGTCCACACCACGCTCTCACGCGCACGTTCCCGTAGCCGCTATCCTCGCATGCGTGCTCGTGGTCGGGATCGGGCCAGGTCGAGGGATCGTTGCACTTCATCTTCGGCCCGTGTCTACGCGGCCTGCCGATGTTCGCGGGCGGGTCCGAGAGGCTCGGGTCGCCGTAGAAGCGTCGGCCGGCGCGCAGGCGGACGAGGATCTGGCCTGGGGGGCTCCCCTCCAGGCCCTGCTGCAGCTTCACCGGGTCGTAGCCCGCGTCGAAGACGAACATGGGAGCGGTCTTCCCTTCCTCGGGCGACCGGCCGAGGAACGCCTTGATCTGCTCCGCGGCAACCTCGTTGGCCTCCCGTGCAGGGTGAACGCGCGCGGCGTCCACCGGAGCGGTCCAGCTCTCGCGAACGAAGTTGAGCCGGGCGACGAACTGGTAGGCCCATCCGGCCACGATGGGTTGACCGGAAGAATGGCGGGATGGGTGGTAGTAGAAGCCGCGCTCGGGGCTCGTCTCCGCGTCGCAACGATCCCACACACTCACGTCCACGGCAAAGACGGGTTGCTCGTCATCTGCCCCGGCAAACGGGATTCGGGCGAGCAGGTCGCGCAGGGCTTCGGCGTCTATTCTTCCATGCTCCAATGCGGCGTAGAGGCTGCCCCATCGCGACGATGGGACGCCTGGAGACTCAGGTGGACGGGGGAAGGAACGGCGTCTGCGGTGAGGAGGGCGTCGGTGAGTTCGAAGAGAGCATCGGCCCTGCGGTCGAGACACTCGTAGAAGGAGTCGCGGAAAGAGCGAAAGGCGTGAAGAGCGTCGAGGGTTTCCATGATGCAACCATCATGCACTTGCCCGCAGTGTCCCGCACCTTTCGACCGCCAGCAGGGTTAAAACGCAAGCTAAGATGGACCGATCCGAGCATGCCCAGGGGTTCGCTCTCTTAGATGAGGCTGTCACCAGGATCGCGGCGAAGATCTGCGGCTACACCTACGCCTTCCTGGTCAACCGCCGCTAGAGAGGCCGCAAGGGCGGATCAAAGACTTGTGGCCCTGAGATCTCCGCAACACTCATCTAGGGTGCGAGTATGTTGCCCATGACACAGCGTGAGGCTTAGGGCTTAAGCTGCCTCAAGTTGAATGTCGTAGAGGGTCAGCTCAGCCTCATACCACCTCACAGGTTGAGGGTTAGATCCAGGGTGAGGTTTCGTAGCTCTATTCGGGGAGAAGCCCGGCTCGGCCGGTCCTCATAGCCCAAGAGAGTTAGCGGCCGGGCCGGCTCTGGCTTTCATGGGGTCTCTTCCGGCGGGCGTTCCGGTCTTCCGATTACCGAGCGGCCTGGGTACCCTTCCCGCGCTCGAAGACCTCGAGTGCCCTCTCCTCGCTCTCGGTAACGAATTGGAACAGGCGGTTGCCGGTAGCCTCCACGCTCTGAAGCACGACGTAGGAGTCCCCTTCGCGCAAGAGCTCGAGGATAACGCCCGAGAAACCGTACATGACCGGATCGAGGTCTATACGCTCGATATCGATGAGCTCCTGGTTTGTATCCGCTTTCAACCGAAATCTCCTTACAAGGGAGATTATACGGGTGCCTGGCCGCTTTCCAATGCCGGCCCCTAGCCGCCACTTCCGGTCCGCCGATCCCGGTTCGGTGTCCGCCCTCCAGCTGGCGCGACGTGTCTGGCGGTGGGTGAGCGTCTCTCCGCCCGGTAGAATTCGGGGTACGCTAGAGGATGGAGGTCATGTGCGGGCGCTACCCACTCAGGGGTCCGCTCGTGGAGCCTGCGAATATCTTCGGGGCGGATGCGACCCTGACGGATCTCGCACCCCGCTACAACCTGGAGCCTCCCTACCGCAGGGAACCGAAGCCGGATCCGGCATGCTCCTCGTCACATCCCTATCTCGTGCTGAGCCCAGTCCTCAAGGAGCGTGAGCATGGCCGAGTGATCCCAGCCTCCGCGCCCCTTCGCCACAAGGGCCCCGAGCATCTCGTTCACAATCGCTGTGACCGGGAGTGGGACCCCGTACTCCCTGCCCGCGGCTAGCGCTATCCCGAGATCCTTGCGGTGGTACTCGACCTTGCCGCCTGGCTCGAAGTTGTGGGAGAGGAACTTGGTGGCCTTGACCTCCATCACTTTGCTGGCGCCGAGGCCACCGGATAGCACCTCTATGATCTTCTGCGGATCCACACCGGCCTTGGAGCCGAGGACCAGAGCTTCTGAGACCGCCTCGATGACGAGTGCAACCACGATCTGGTTGCATGCCTTTACTACCTGAGCGGTCCCACTCTCGCCGACGTGTACGACGGTCTTGCCCATGACGTCAAATAGTGGTCTCGCCCGCTCGAAGTCCTCCGCGGAGCCACCGGCCATGATGGAGAGCGTTCCCTCTATCGCTCCCACGTCTCCGCCGGAGACCGGAGCGTCCAGCATCCCGACGCCTCATTCCCGAGCTTCTTGGGCAAGCTCTGTGGCGAGGATCGGCGAGGAGGTCGACATGTCGATGATCAGAGAATCTTCGCCAATTCCCTCCAGAATGCCGTCTGTCCCGGCCACGACCTCGCGGACTTGTGGTGGACCTGGGAGCATGGTTATGACTATGTCGCTCCCTAGCGCCACCCCCCTCGGGCTTCCTGCCGAGGAGGCTCCTTCGGCGGCCAATTCGTCGGTTTTGGCCCGGCTCCGGTTGTAGACCGTAAGCTCGTATCCGGCTTCCATGAGGTTTCGGGCCATTGGCCGCCCCATGATCCCAAGACCCACGAAACCCACCTTCTCCAAAATTACACTCTCTCCCGCGCGGCCCTTCACCATGTAAGCCTCCAAAGACTCCTGCTCGGTGGCGACCCGGACTACTGTCTTACCCTCCTGTGAGGTGAATGGTCCCGAGCTTCTTCGTGCTGAAGAACGTGCCAACCGAACCGTGGCGGATACTCTTCATTAGTCGGCCATCTTACAGATCCTAAACGGGTTTAGTATGATTCAGGCCACCAGGACTGTATCTGGTGGATCCATGATCCCTTCCGAACCCTTTGCGCGAGAAGCGGGATAAGCCCCGACATCCTGGTTTGGGGCATACGATGCGGTTGAGGAAGGCTCAACCTGCCTCAAGTTGAGTGTTGTAGAAGGTTAAGTTAGTGTATGTCTTACGCGAGGTCGACGGTCAGGTCCAGGGTGAAGCTTCGTGGAGCTACTACACAGCTCTACCAGGGGTATCCGCTCTCTCGGGAGCTGTGGCCAGTACAATGTCTTCATGGAGCCACATAAGGTGTTCGTTGGTCAGAGGGTGGGATTGCCGGACTGGTATAGCATCCCTGATCAGCTTATCGAGCCGCCAATGGTAGAGGAGATCTCTACCGAGCACAGAGCTTTCTCGACGCATACGCTGGCGAAGGTAGTGTGGTCGGTAAGGGAGCCGGGGAGCGAGCGTGTGCTGCGCCAGAGCCGCCTGTTCAGGGTGCGGGATCTGAAGCCTCTCACAGAGCCTCTCTGAGCGCCCCGAGATTCTTCTGGAACGTCTGGCCGGCACCCCCCCCCGCGTGAGCTAATCCGGAGTTGCGTCCAGCGGTAAGAAAGAATACCTGCAAGGAAGTCTATGGAGGCTTCTGCCACCTGGGGAAGGTGAACCAGTAGTCAGTCATAGTAGATGGGTAAAGTGAACCGGGGGTCTCGGTGCAGCTCCCAGTACGCCTTGCGGACCATAAGGGTCACGAGTCCAGGTTCACCGTTTCCCACCGACTCCCCGTCCACAGTCGTGATCGGGATGATCCCACCCGCCGTGCTAGTGGCGAACACCTCCTCGGCAACGCGCACTTCATCGGCCGAGACAGCACTCAGCTTGAGCGGTATGCTCATCTCAGCCGCAAGTTCAATGACGGTCTTGCGGGTGATGCCCTCAAGCATCCCGCTACCTGGCGTGCGGATCGCGCCGTCCTTAACGATGAAGACATTGAACCCCGGTCCCTCGACGACATTGTTCTCCGAATCAACCAGGATAACCGTCTCCCCACCGCGACCGTAGGCTTCATAGAGGCCAAACGTGAGATCGAGCCAGTGATAGTTCTTCACGGTCGGATCGACCGACTCTGGGGGGATGCGCTGCACGCTGCTGATGACGGCGTTGAGTCCCCGTTCCTGCTTTTCGGGATCGGCGATCCACACGAAGGGGGCGACGAACGCGTAGAAGCGGTTCTCGCACTCGCGCGGGTCGCGTGAGCCAGATGGTGGGACGCCTCGGGTGCAGATGATCTCCGCGTAGGCATCGCGCAGGCAGCTCAGGCGCACGCACTCAAGGAGTACCCGTCGAATCTCGTGACGCCCGTAACTCAGTTGCAGGTGCATCTTGGTCATGCCGCGCTCGAAGCGGTCGAGATGGTCCTCAAGGCGGAAGAAGGCGCCTTCAAAGACGTGGGCTACGTCATAGGTTGCGTCCGAGCGCAAGAACCCCCAGTCGAGTATCGGGATACATGCCTCACTCACGGGCACGAACTTCCCGTCGACGAAGGCGACGCCATCTCCGTACGCTGCCTGATCTGTCGTCGTCCTCTTGATATCCAACCCATACCCCCCTGACACCTTATCGTCGGATACTCAATTCTAGTCCAGATAGCACTTATTCTTATCCTCATGACACGATCGCGTCGATCTCGGAGAGGGCTGACTCGGTCAGCCTCCAGTCAGCAGCGGCGGCGTTGCTCTTTGCTTGCTGGGGCGATGTGGCTCCGGCGATCACCGAAGCCACGGCCGGACGCGTAAGCAACCATGAGAATGCAAGCTGAAGAATGGTGTGTCCCTGCGATTCTGCAAACTCGACAAGTCCCTCGACTACGGCGAGGTTCTGGTCCGTAAGCAGATTTTCACCCATGCCAGACTGAAGGCGGCTTCCCTCCGGCGCAGGTTGGTCTTGCTGATACTTCCCTGTAAGGAGGCCACTGGCTAACGGGAAATAAGGGATGAACGCCATGCCGAGCCGCTCGCTTTCGGGGATGACGTCGTTCTCCGGATCGCGGTGCAGGAGGCTGTACTCGTTTTGTACGCTCACGAACCGGGCCGAACCGTCGTCGACTGCGGCCTTCGCTTCACGAAGCTGGTCGGCCGAGAAGTTCGAGCAGCCGATCTCGCGCACCTTGCCGGCCTGAACCAGCTCGCCGAGAGCACCGAGCGTATCCTCGATCGGCACCTCGGGGTCGGGCTTGTGGAGCTGATAGAGATCGATACGATCGGTTCCGAGACGGCGAAGGCTGTCCTCGACCGCCTGCCGCACGTACTCGGGCCTTGCACCCTTTCGTCGCTCGTCCACCCGACTGCCAAACTTCGTGGCAACCACCACTTCGTCGCGGCGCTGGCCGAGGGCGCGTCCGAGGAACTCTTCGCTTTTGGTATTGCCGTATGTGTCGGCCGTGTCGAAGAAGTTGATGCCGGCATCGAGCGCCGCGCCGACGACTGCCGAGGTGCGGTCGGCATCCAGGCGTCCTCCGAAGTTATTGCAGCCAAATTCTATAACCGATACCGCGAGGGATCCAATACGTCGTGTCTCCATGGCCTTCCTCTCTGGTTTGTACGAGGCCAGCTTACTCGTAAGCTGGCTTCTCTATATGTTCCCAGATCCGCATGGTATTTGTAACGCGCCCGTATCCCAGGGCGCGGAGCCCGGTCCCGGCGCCCCAGGGTACAGGTTTACGGTAGAGAGGAGCATGGCATGCATTGAGGCGAGGTAGGGCGCGAGGTGGAGGAGACCCCCGCTCATCCGGCCCTCCTCCCACGGCGCTTGCCTCGTCCGGCCCGGATAAACGCTCCCGAGGAGGATGCTGCCCGAGGCTCCGGTACGCGACTCTCCTTTGCGGTTCCGAGGACCTCGCCAACATCGAAGATTCGCTCCACCAGGTAGGAATGCCCGCGTCTAGCGTCCCGCTCGACCCTCCCTTCCAGGAGGAACGCTCCGCTCCTGTGAAGAACGTGTCCGTAGCGCTCGTAGACCTTCTCGAATATCGTGGCCTGCAGTAGGCCGGCCTCGTCCTCGATCAGGAGGAAGTAAACCGGGCGGCCGCTCTTCGTCGGTGGGCGCTGCAAGGATTCTAGAAGACCGGCTGCCCGGACCCGCCGGCCGTGGGGGAGATCGAGAATCCGGGCGCTTGAAATCACCTCGAGATCTTTCAGAGCTGTCCGGTATGGTGAGAGGGGATGGCGGGATACGTTCAGGGAGAGCGCTTCCCACTCCATCCGCTCTTGAGCTTCGGCGCCGACCGGCAGATACTCTGCCCGGTCCATAGCCCGTTCCCTGCGCTCCCACCAGCTGGCGGGGTGGGCATCCCCGGTTTCGGGGAGCGGGATCTTCTCCTGCCTTCCCCGAGTTACCGGTTTCTTCGCCAGCGAGTGGGCCTCTGAAAGAAGCATCACGCGTCTGGCTTCTCCGCTCGGGGACAGGGTGTCCAAGAATCCTCCCTTGATGAGTATCTCCAGGGTATCTCTAGCCACCGCCGTACGGCGGTAGAGGTCGGCGACCGAGTCGAAGGACCGTTTCTCCCGCTCTTCGAGGATGGAAGAGATAGCCTTCTTGGAGAGCCCCTTCGCATACTCCAGCCCCACCCTGATGGCAGTGCCGTCTTCCTCGACCGTGAAGCTCTCTGCCGAGAGGTGGATATCGGGTGGGAGGATCGAGATACCCTCCCGGCGCGCCTCGTTGACGAGCGTCCTCGGAGAGTAGAAGCCCATCGGCTGGGAGTTGAGGAGTCCGCAGAAGAACTCGGCCGGGAAGTGGCGCTTCATGTAGGCCGAGGCGTAGGAGAGTTCGGCGAAGGAGGCGGCGTGGGCGGCCGAGAAGCCGTAGGCGGCAAACCCCTCCATCCAGGAGAATATCTCCCTTGCGGTGGATTCAGGCACGCTCCGATCCAGGGCGCGGGAGATGAATTCCCGTCTGAGAGTCTCCATCGCTCCGGGACCGCGGTCCTTGGTCATGGCGCGCCTCAGGAGATCCCCTTCGGCGAGGGTAAAGTCCGCAACTTTGTTGGCGACGGCCAGGACCTGCTCCTGGAAGATAAGAACTCCGTAGGTCGGACGGAGGATCTCCTCAAGCTCCGGGAGCGGCACGGAGTACGGCTCTTCGCCGTTCCTGCGTAGGACGTAGGGGGTGACCAGGTCACCGCGTACCGGGCCTGGTCTAAAGAGGGAGATAGAAGCGACGATGTCCGGGAACCTCCTCGGCTTCAGGCGGCGGGAGAGGTGCATCTGTCCCGGAGACTCAAGCTGGAACATCCCGGCGTTTCGGCCGGTCCTTATGAGAGCGTAGGTCTCTTTATCGTCGGGCGGCAGGTCGTAGGGATCTATGCTTATGCCCATGCGCTTGGAAGCGAGCTTACCGGCCTCATCAAGTGCGGTGTGCATCCTGAGGCCGAGGAGATCAAGCTTCGGGATCCCAACGTACTCCAGGTCATCCTTATCGTACTGGCACCTTACTATCCCCTCCGCCCCTGATGGCTCCAGAGGGACAAGCTCCGAGAGGTGGTGCGCAGCGGTGCCAAAGACCATCCCGCCGTTGTGGGTGCCGGCCTCCCGGTTCTTGCCCACGAGCCTGGCGGAGATCCCAAGCACAAGGCGGTACTTCTTTGTGTCCTGTAAGGCGTGACCGTGCATGGCGGGTTCTGAGAGCGCCTCCTCCCAGCCTTCGAGCCCGGCGTACGTCCTGTCCCGGTCCCGAAAGCGGGTCGGAACGTTACGGGAGAGTGAGTCCATCTCTTTGGAAGAGAAGCCGAGCGCCCGCGCAGTGAGCCGAACGGCTCCCCTTAGCGACATGGTCTGAACCGTGGCAGCCTCGGCGACGCCTCTCTCTTTGTAGCGCCGGATCATCTCGAATCGCACCTCGTCGCGCCTTTTCGAGCAGAAGTCAAGGTCGATGTCCGGCGGGTCCTTTCGTCCCTCGTGCATGAACCGCTCGAAGAGCAACCTGTTTGAGAACGGCTCGGGTTGGGTGAGGCCCAGGCAGTAGGAGACCAGCGAGTTCGCCGCGCTTCCACGCCCCGTCACGGGTATGCCCTTCTCTTTCGCTATTTCCTTTGCCTCGTGGGCTATGAGGAAGTAGTCGCCGAAGCCAAGTTCCGCTATGCAGGAAAGTTCTCTTTTCAAGCGAGCTTTGATCTCTTCTGTGCTCACTCCCCCTTTCGATCGGTACTTCCTCCGAGCACCAGAGGCGGCGAGGGCGAGCAGTTTGCGGTCGGGCTCTTCGGTGCCTGGCAGAACAACCGCCGGCATGTGAACCGCTCCCGTAAGCTTCACCGCTCCCGCGCACCGCTCTGCCACCTCCGCGGTGTTGGCGAGAGCCTCGGGCCTATCCAAAAAGAGGCGTTCCATCTCCTTAGGCGGCGTCAGATACAGCCGGTCCGTGGGACGGTACTCCGGTCCCGGAAGCGCCGTGAGGTTCGTTGCGGCAACCAGGACCTCGTGCAGCTTGTGGTCGGTGGGGGAGAGGTAGGTAACCTCGTGGGCGGCCAGAGTCGGGACACCACACTCCCGGGCGAAGGCCTCGACCTGCCGCATCCTTCGCCTGGACCCTGCCGTACCGTCGCTTGTCAGCTCAGCGTAGAGCCCCTCCGGTCCGAACGCCTCGCGGAGCATGGAAAGAAACGTCCTCGCCGTCCCCCGAAGCCCGGTATCCAGGATATGCCGGGTGAGGAAGCCGAAGGGAATCGCTCCTGTAAGACAGATGAGGCCTTCGGTGTGCTCCAGAAGCGTCGCCAGGGGACACGCCGGGTTCCTTCGTTCTACCGCGGAAGGCCCCGATGCCATCCGGTAGGTCCGGTAGGAGGTGATGAGCTTGCATAGAGAACGGTAACCGGCCATCGACTCGGCGATCAGGACGACGTGTCCCGGCGGGCACACCCCACCCCCCTCCATCGAGATCTCCGCACCGACGATGGGGGAGAGACCGGCCTCTTCCGCGGCCCGGAGGAAGCGCGGAACGCCGTAGAGGCCGTTCCGGTCGGTGAGGGCTAACGCCTCATAGCCCATCCCCGCGGCAGCCCCGACCAGTTCCTCCGGTGTTGCCACCCCGCATCCGTAGCTGAACCCGCTCCGAACGTGAAGATGGGTGAAGCTGCTCAATCCACGACCCCGACGAGGAACCACCCGTCCCGCTCCCGAGCCAGGTCCACCACCACCCCGCCGGAGAGCAGCACCCTGAAGACCATCCGGTCGACGCAACCCTCCTCATCCCACCACGCCCGGATCTCCCTCCAGCTGGCGAGGATCTCCACGACCCGACGCTTCCTGCGGCGGCGTCTCCGTCCGGAAGTCCACACGATCCGCGCACACTCTCCAGCTAAGCTACCTTCGATCTCGACCGGCTCCCGCCGGGCATGCACAGCCTGCCCGCCAGCGCCACCTTCGATCTGCGACCCCCGCACGAGCCACGGCGCCCGGAGAAGGTGCTCCGCAACCGCCCGCCTCGACTCCCGGGTGGGGAACAGCGGCTCCTCGAACCCGGGTGGCCTCATGGGGTAGCGGTGTATCTCTGACACGCTCGTCTGCGACACGCTCATCTGCACGCAGTCCCTCCCTCTTCTTCAAGGAGGAGCCGTCCCCGGAAGATTCCGAGGGTGAGAGAGCCCACCCCGCCCGGTATAATGACAGGCGAGGAGCAAGCGTCTCCGTCCTACGTTTCATCCTCCCGGAAACCGGCTTGGTTTGGCGGCCGAACGGTTTCCGGAGGGTCCCGGGCCGGGGGCGCTCCTCGTTTCTTTGGTTTTCCTTTCTCACTGTACATCAAACAATTGTTTGATGTCTAGAGCGGATTGCGCTAGAGTGGCGCAAGATGCTGTTCACGATGAAGGACTGGATGATGGAAGGCTTGCATCCCAGGCGGTTGGAGATGCTCGGGTACCTGGCCCGGCGTGTGGGGAATGGGGGGGAGGCGCCGAGCCAACGCGAGATCGGCACGGCCATGGGTTTCTCAAGCTCGCAGACCGTGGCGCATCATCTCCAGAGGCTCGAAGAAGAAGGCTACATGGAACGCGGGGAGGCGCCGAGCCGGAAACGGCGTCCCATAAAGCTGACTGGGAAGGGCTGGGAGGCGGTGGGGCAGAGCGGGGCGCCGATGCTCGGGCGGATCGCGGCCGGGCAGGGGATGGAGGCGGTACGGGTGGAGGAGGCTTCGTCGGTCGGCCAGGAGCTCTTTGGAGCCGGGCGCTTTCTGCTTGAGGCCCGCGGACAGTCCATGACGGGGGCGGGCATAGAGGACGGCGACCAACTCCTTATTGTGGTGGATCCCTCGCCGCCGGACGGGACGGTCGTTGCCGCGCTCATAAGCGGGGAGAGGGTGAGTGTCAAGCGTCTCTTCCGTGAGGGTGAGAATGTCCGGCTCCGGGCCGAGAACGGGGAGCACGGGGACATAGTGGCGCCGGCCAAAGAAGTGGAGGTACAGGGCAGGGTTGAGTTGATCCTCCGGCGGCCGTGGCGGCGGTGAGGGATGCGAGAGGATCCCTCTCCAGCACACGCCGGGCGTTGTTCTTGCAAGAACCAACGCCCGCGGGAGTCTCGTGCGTGTAGAAGTCGCGTCCTATCGTGTCATCGGCATGTAGGGGGAGGCACCGCGTCAAGGCTGAGGTGACCTCCGGATCCGCTACTCGAGAGTGCCCAGAACTGCTAGAATTGTTATTGGCACTTTGACACATTGGAGGTTAGCGTGACAAGGGTTAGGTTATCCGTGGACGTGGAGGCGGGGTTGAGGCGGCGGGTGAGGATGGCAGCGGCGAGCAAGGACCAGTCGGTCAAGGAGTGGTTGGAGGACGTGCTCGAGCGGGAGCTAAAGCGCACCGAGGACGATGTAGCGTGGATGGAGAGTGATCTCTCGCGCCTCGGAGAGTACGAGCCCTACGAGTGGGTCGAGGGCGAGCTGGAGGACGAGGTACCGGTGAGGTATGAGCCCGGACGGGGCATGCGGGTGGCGAAGCCAGGTGGCAAGAGGGGTGCCTAGCTCCTCGGATCTCCCAGGCCAAGAAGCTCTCGCTACGGGGGATGTAATCTCCGCGCTCTTCCCGATGCACGTCCCCGGAGGCCGGGAGCAGCAAGGCTACAGGCCGGCGGTTGTGGTTGGTATACCCGAGCGTCTGGGTGTCCCGCGTTTCGAGGTCCTCATAGTCGTCCCCATGACCACGGACCGGGGCCAGCAGTGGTCAGAGCGCAGCCCCGCCCTGTACCCTCGTCTTGAGAAAGGTGCGGCGAACCTGCGCTCACCCTCGATCTGCCTGCTCGACCAGGTACGGTCCATCGGCGCCGAGAGGGTACGCGGTTACCGTGGAACCCTCGATGACGAGCAGTATCGTCCCATCCACGAAGGACTACGCAGGATGATGTTAGTCCAGTAAATGCGAAGATTCGCCCATAATCCTACCTGCTCTTTGGCTCCGTACTTCTTGGCCAGGTCCTCGCCAACGCGGTTGTGACTTTGTCAGAGCGAGTTTAAGTATTCTCCGGTGACGTTCCCGATCACTACGGATAGTGTCTCACCCATCAGCCCAACCACGGGGAGCTTTACCACCAACAGAGGCGACAGCCACGAGAGTCGCTCCTCCAACCCATCCCATAGCTACACATGCCGCGGTCAGGGTAAGAATAGCGCCCATGCTCCTCATCTTAACGGAAGTCGGCGCCGGCAGGGACACCCGCCTCAATAGTTGGGCTCTGAACCTGACTTGTCTTTTTGTACAGCGTAGGGGCGCATCACCGAGCACATTCCTAGACCGTTGTCCGAAGACGCCGTACCGTGCCTCTCTCTAAGATGTCACAGTAGCTCATATCAACAGCAAGGAGGGCTCTATTGGCGGTTTTACACTCACTCTTTAGCGGACTTCTCAGCGGACTTGTAGATCAAGGAGAGATCACTGAGTTGCTGGATGAACTCTACTACGACGGCCTGAGCTAATCCCCCGGACAAAAGGGCCGGAGCCCCGAGAGATGTAATACGTTCGTCGGCTTTATAGGCTGACAATGCCCAGAGCCATCAATACCAAGAGAACCAACAGCGAAACTAGAGTCAGCACTCCCCAAATCAGTTTAAGTCTGCTTCCTCCGTTCACAATCCTCCTCTCATGTAAAAATCGGGGTGTCCTTGCGGGGAGACGCGGCCCGTGTCTCTCTCATAGTTAGGTTCGAAACGAGGGAAGAAAGCAGCCCAGGGTCCCGGCCCTTCCTCTTACCCTTATTCACTCGTCTTCCAAGAGTTTCCGCTCTCGGAAGGCGAGTGAATAGAGGCAGCTGCTATCCTCCGCAGCCGGTCGGACCGCAGTCGATGGGTGGTTGTGTCTTGGGTGGCGGCGTCTGACCACCGGTATGGTGGCTGCCTGGCTTATTATGCTTGGGGTGATGCGGGACCTTCTTGTGATGCTTCTGCAGTGAATGATGCTCGATGTAGAAGTCTATGAAGGCTGCAATCTTCCCAGCGTTTAAAGCCTGAGTAACCTCTCCCTGAAAGGCCTGGTCGCGCGCCAGCTTCTCCTCGTATCGCCTGATAGCACGATCGAGGGAACGTTCCTGGGGGGTCGTCTGCGCGAACGCTGGAGCGGCAAATAGTGAGAGCATCAGCAGCATCGCCATCGGCAGCAGTAACAATCGGCTTTTCATTCTCGCTTCTCCTTTCCCCAAAGCCTGAGTCCCACGGTGAATGATCTCATGGTACAAACCCCCATGCATCCCCCCAATGAGAGATTTTCGGAGAAATGGAAAGACCCGAAAGATAGTCCATTTGAGTGATACGCCCAGCCCGATAGTAGCGTAAGATACCTGAGTTTCTAGCAACCTGGCGAGTAGGAGCAAGGCAATGTTAAAGAGCATTCTCAAGAAGGTCGCATGGGTTGGAAGAGCTACTGTGTTCATGGTCGGCCTCACGGTTGTATTGGCAGTGGTGCTCGGGGTGGCGACAACGGCGCTTGCGGCCACGGGTGGCAACTTTCTACTGGGTAAGGCCAACACGGCGGGGGCGGTGAGCTATCTGACGGCCAATGTAGCCGGACCAGCCCTACGAATCATCAATAACAGCACGGCCTCGACCGCAACCGCTCTCAACCTGAGTGTGGCCTCGGGCAGGCCTCCTCTGACGGTGAACCCTTCGGCGGGCAAGGCAACAAACCTGAATGCAGACAAGGTGGACGGGGAGAGCTTTACGTGTCCTGCGGGGACGCTCCTTCACGAGGGGGTTTGCATCGAGACCACCAAGCACACCGCCGCGACCTTCTCTAACGCGGAAAGTGTCTGTCTCAGTGAAAGGAGGCGGCTGCCCACTGTCGCTGAGTTGCAGACGTTCCGAAATCGTGCAGGACAAGACTTCACTAATATCGAGTGGGGCTCAGAAAATTTCGCAAACGGCACCAACGACTATGCACATTTCGTTGACCCGGACAGTGGCCAGGACGCATTCGTCCTCGCCTCGAACTCGTTCGCGTATCGGTGCGTGCAGGCGACCCACCCATGACGGTCAATCCTTCGCATAGCCCCGGTCCTAATGGGCCAGGACTTCCGAGGGTCATGGTTTAACAGAGAAGTCTCAGGCGGACAATAGCCTCTCCCGCCTCTCCCACGCGTGGAGGCCCTATGGCAGCGGACTGGGTGAGAGCGGCAAAAGGCCGGGGCCTCCAAATATTTCTATAGCCCATGCCGGCGTCGGTAACGTAGACTGTACCCAGCTAACGAATGGAGTACGGCGTGGGTTTAGTCAGGATCAGGGGCATATTCAGGATCATCTCTTGTCTATTGTTCGTCCACTGCCCCACGGCGTGGTCGCTGGTTGGATGGGGCATCGTAATCGTCGTGGTGGCCATGGCCATAAGCGCCAACCGCTCCACCTAAGAAGCTATGCCGGAGGGTGGCGTCGAGGGCCGGCGGCAGTGGCCCGGGCGTCAGGGCTTTAGCACGATCTTGCCGCGAGTGTGACGCCGTTCGAGTTCCCGGTACGCCTCGCTTACCTCGGCTAAAGGGTAGACCCTGGCGATCGGGATCTGTAGGGCTCCCTCGGAGATCATACCGGCCAACTCGGCGAGCACCCCGGCGCTCGCCGCCTCCGCGTTCCCCTCGGCCTTGACGCCGTGCTTCTCGACCGCCGCGAAGTCGATGATCGTGTCGATCCGCTCCGGCCGGACGCCAAGCTCCAGCGCGAGTTCAACGTAGCCCGAGCCGAAGGTGTCGATAAAGGCGTCCACCTCTCCGCCAGACGCCTCCCGGATACGGTCGGCGGTCCCATCGCCGTAAGCGACGGGGGTCACGCCGTGCTCTGAGAGCCATTCGTGGTTCGCCTCTCCAGCCAGCCCGATCACTACTGCCCCCGCGTTTCTGGCGAGCTGCACGGCTAGGGAACCGACCCCACCCGCCGCACCCGAAACGACGACGGTATCGCCCTCGCCAGCCGACACTGCCCGGACAGCCGCATAGGCCGTCGTCCCAACAACGAACAGGGAACCGGCTTCCTCCCACGAGACATTAGCCGGGCGGGGTGTCAGATCCCCGGCCTCCACGACGGCGAGCTCGGCCTGGCTCGACCGGGTGTTGACGAACCCTATAACCTCGTCGCCAACCGAGAATCCCTCAACTCCCTCACCAGTCTCATCCACGACCCCGGCAAGGTCGCTGCCTTGCCCGGAGGGGAACGGCGAGGGCCAGACATTGGCGAACGCCCCCTCGCGGATGGCCGCCTCACCGGGGTTGATCCCGGCGGCCTTCACCCTCACGAGGACCTGTCCCGGACTGGGAACAGGCCGGTCCACCTCTACGACCCGCAGGACGTCGATCCCGCCGTACTCATCGTACCTGACTGCCTTTGGCATGCGGTTTACCTCCTCTGGTTTCGTTCTTGATCGCACAAACGATCGTACAACCACCCAAAGTATATTTAGCCGAGCTGCTGTGCGGCTCTACAGATGCTGCCCGCCCGAAGCCTCGATGCGCTGCGCGTTCACCCAGCCCATCTCGGGCGACAGCAGCGACGCCACCACCCCGCCGATGTCCTCTGGCAGTCCGGCGCGACCCAGCGCCGTGTCGGAGGCGACCATCTCGTTCACGTCCGTGTTGTCGCGCACCACGCCGCCCGAGAAGTCCGTCTCGATGGCCCCCGGCGCGATGGCGTTCGCGGCGAGCCTCCTCTCCTCTTACTCGCTCATCGCGGCACGCCTCGACGACACTTGCATACAACGATTGAAACGTGGAGAGCTGCCGGAGGGCTGGCGCGCCTATCCTGCCCCTTCGGAATTGCAGCGGATAGGCGACGAGTGGGTCGAGAGCCGGAGGAGCGTAGTGCTCGAAGTGCCTAGCGTCATAGTCGAGGATGAGAGCATCTACCTGATAAATCCCGTCCACCCGGAGTTCTCCTCCGTGAGCGTCGGTGAGCCCAAGCCCTTCTACTTCGACCATCGCGTGGTGTCCCGGAGGCAGTGATCTAAGTACATTCACGTAATTTGTGCGGGGTTGGCACCGATGATCGAGAGGACGTCAGTGGGTCTTCGGTTGTGGCGCTCGAAGAACTCGTAGGCTGCCGCGATGAGCGCCTTCACGTTCGGGAAGA
>JAABUR0100001556.1_pt1 | contig 40333 bp, 38 predicted proteins | sample 5560091 | NCBI WGS metagenome assembly JAABUR01 (sample SAMN10711879, study PRJNA513375) | rock metagenome | isolation source: Antarctica rocks | place: Antarctica: Victoria Land, University Valley sud | reverse complement strand
ACGCCATCACCAGATTCATCAACGCCTGGAACGAGAATTGCCACCCATTCACCTGGACCAAAACCGCCGACGAAATCCTCCCCCACGCCACCGGAGGTCAAAGAACATCATTCACGCGACACTAGCCTGGGTCTCGGTGGGTGGCCTCAGCCCCGTGCTCGACAAGAACCGGACCCGACACGAACCAGGACCCGACACTAACCGGGACCCGACACGAACCAGGACCCGACACGAACCAGGACCCGACACGAACCGGGACTCAACAGAAGGCTTGATCCGACTGAGTCCCGCGCCCCGAGAGCAATATTCGACAGATCGACGACAAGGATTTCGGTGACGACGCTGCGTGCGGTGCTGTTCGACATGGACGGCACGCTGACCGATTCGGAGAAGCTCTGGACCGTGGCTCTGGACAGGGTGGCAGCCGAGCTCGGTGGACAGCTGTCGGTGCGCACCAGGCAGGCCATGGTCGGTCACAACCTGATCGAGTCGATCCAGATGCTGCTGGACGACCTCGGATCCGACCATCCACCGGTCGCCACCGGCCGACTGCTGACCCGGTACACCGCGGAACTGTTCGCCGGCCCGATGCCATGGCGACCCGGCGCCCGAGAGCTGCTACAGGCAGTTCGCGACGCCGGTCTGAAGACGGCTCTGGTGACGGCCACCGAACGGACTTTGGTCGATCTGGCACTGAACACCTTGGGGCACCGGACCTTCGATGCGGTCGTCCCGGGCGATGAGGTGGCCAGGAACAAACCGGACCCGTTGCCGTACCTGCGGGCGATGGAACTGCTCGACGTGCCGCCGGGAGATTGCATCGCGATCGAGGACTCGCCGAACGGTTCACTGTCGGCCTCTCGCGCCGGCGTCCCGGTGCTGGTGGCGCCCAGCGAGGTCGAGGTACCGGTCGGGGCGGGCCTGACCATTGTCGATTCGTTGGTCGGGGTGACGGTGCAGCAGCTGGCAGACCTGGTCGGTCGTCATCGGGGCGCGGTCACCGAATCTCGCTAGGCGATCGAACGCGCGAGACTAGCTGTCCCCGCCAGGGTCAGAAGTTGATCTGGTACTCGATGAAGCCGCGGTTCTCGGCCACCCTGTCGTACAGCACCCGCGCGGTGGCATTGGTCTCGTGGGTGTGCCAGTAGACCCGGCCGCAGCCGTGGGCCCTGGCCCATTCGGTGACGGCACCGATCAACGCCCTGGCGACGCCGCGGCCACGGACATCGGGAGCGGTGAACAGGTCCTGCAGGTAGCAGACGTCCGCCGCAGTGGTGTTGGCGTGCTGCAGAAAGTGGGTGATCCCGACAAGGCGGCCGTCGAGCTTGGCGCCCAGCGCATGCATCCGGCTGTCGTCGGAGAACTCGGCCCAGGCCCGGTCGTACATCTCGGCCGGCAGGTCGTGCTGATAGAACTCGTTGTAGCCGCGGAACAATTCCTGCCATCCGGGCCGGTCCTCTGCCGTCAGCGCGCCGATGCTCAGCATTCGGAGACGATATCGCCACCGTGAACTCCTCACGACAGTGGCGGCGCCACCAGCATGGCCGAATGTGCCGGCACCGTCACTGAGTCGGGCGACACGGCCACCGCGGCGTGGGTGGCCAGCAACAACTCGCCGTGCGGACGGAGCGGGATGTCGGTGGCCGCGTCACCGAAGTTGACCGCGATCTGGAGTCCGCCGCGATCGATCAGCAGCCAGCGGGCGTCCTCGTCGTACGCGACGTCCAGCCGGTCGAATCGCGGGTCGGTGAGCTGCGGCCACTGGCGGCGCAACCGGATCAGATCCTGGTGCAGCGCCAGGATCTCGGCGTGCCGCCCGTCGTCCTTCTCCTGCCAGTCGAGTTTGGACCGGCTGAAGGTGTCGGGATCCTGAGGATTGGGCACGGCCGAGGGATCCCAGCCCATCTGTTCGAACTCGGCCAGCCGGCCGGTCGCGGTCGCCTCGCCGAGATCCGGCTCAGGATGCGAGGTGAAGAACTGCCAGGGGGTCGACGCGGCCCACTCCTCACCCATGAACAACATCGGGGTGAACGGGCCGGCCAGCACCATCACCGCGGCGATGGCCAGATCTTCCGGCCCGACGCTGTCGCCCAGCCGATCCCCGGTCGCCCGGTTGCCGATCTGGTCGTGATCCTGCGCGTAGCCGACGAACGCCCAGGTCGGGGTGGTCCTGGTGTCGACCGGGCGGCCGTGCGAGCGGCCGCGGAAGGAGGACCAGGAGCCGTCGTGGAAGTAGCCCCGGCGGAGCACCCGGGCAATGGCGGCCATCGACCCGAAATCGCCGTAGTAGCCGACGGTCTCGCCGGTCAGTGCGACATGCAGGACATGGTGGTAGTCGTCGCTCCACTGGGCGGCGAGACCGTATCCGCCGGCCTGCCGGCTGGTGATCAGGCGCGGGTCGTTGAGGTCGGATTCGGCGATCAATGTCAGCGGTCGGCCGAGGTGCGCCGACAACGCGTCGACCTCGACGGCCATCTCCTCGAGCAGATGCACGGCCCGATGATCGACCAACGCGTGCACGGCATCCAGCCGCAGACCGTCGACGTGATAGTCCTGCAGCCACATCCGGATGTTGTCGATGATGAAGCTGCGCACCTGGTCTGACCCCGGCCCGTCCAGATTGACCGAGGAACCCCAGGTGTTGGCGAGGCCGGAATGCAGGTAGGGGCCGAACAGCGGCAAGTAGTTGCCGCTCGGTCCGAGGTGGTTGTAGACGACGTCCTGGATGACGGCCAGCCCGCGGTAGTGACAGGCATCGACGAACCGCTGGTAGCCCGCCGGACCGCCGTAGCTCTCCTGCACCGCGTACCACAACACGCCGTCGTAGCCCCAGTTGTGCACGCCGTTGAAGGCGTTGACCGGTAACACTTCGACGAAGTCGACCCCGAGCCCGGTCAGGTGATCGAGCCGGTCGATCGCGGCATTGAACGTGCCCTCCGGGGTGAAGGTGCCGATGTGCATCTCGTAGATGACGCCGCCGGCCAGTTGTCGGCCGGTCCAGCCGTCATCGGTCCACCGAAACGCGTCCGGGTCGACGGTGCGGGACAGTCCGTGGACGCCGGTCGGCTGCCGCCTGGACCGCGGATCGGGTCGGGGCTCGGCATCGTCGTCGAGCAGGAATCCGTAGTCGATTTCCTGGTCCGTAGGACCGTCGATCGTGGTTCGCCACCAGCCGACATCGTCTCGCATCATCGCGATTGCCACACTGTCGGCCCGGTGCAGCCGGACACGGGCGGGGACCGGTGCCCAGACGGCGATCTCACGCATCGACTGCTCCCTTCGGAAACGCCTGGATCGGAAGATCATCGGTGGGGGCCAACAATGCCACCGGGTAGTCGGCGAGCAGCGCTGCGGCGGTCGGCGCGGTTCCGTCGACGGACCGACCGGTGAGCAGATCGGTCCAGTCGCCGGCCGGAATCTGCAGCCGGGTGTCGCCCCAGCCGGTTCTCGACAGCCCGATCGGTAGGCGGGTGGCCACCGCGATGACGCCGCCGCGATCGAATCCGATCAGATGATCGGCCGCAGATCCGGTGACCAGCACCGGGGTGTAGCCGGTGAACCACTTCCCGCGATCGCGCCGGACCCGCAGCGCCCGCGAGGTGACCAGCAGTTTCGCCGCGCCGGTGGCGTCCACCGGCGGCTGCCACCCGGCGTCGATCCGCTTCAGTAGTTCACCGATCGCCGTCAGGTCGACGCTGCGCCGGTTGTCCGGATCGACCAGCGAGTTCTCCCAGATCTCGGTGCCCTGGTAGACATCCGGCACGCCGGGTGCCATCAGCCCGATCAGGCTGCCGGACAACGAGTTCGACCAGCCGGCCGGCGTCAGCCGGTCCACCAGCTCGGCCAGCTCGCGATGCAGCTGCGGATGGTCGTAGAGCGCGTCGACGAACTCGTGCAGCCGCACCTCGAAGCTCTGGTCGGGGCTGTTCCAGGCGGTCGACCGGCCGGCTTCGCGGGCCGCCTTCTCCGCGTAGCCGTGCAGCCGGTCCCGCTCGATCGGCCAGCAACCGAAAGCCGTCTGCAGCATCAGGTTCGCCAGCGGTCCGTCCGGCAGCGGCGCGTATCCGAGCCAACGATGCACCGTCTCGGCCCACTCGTCAGCCATCTCGGACAACACGCTGATCCGGGCCCGGACGTCTTCGCCGCGTTTGGTGTCGTGGGTCGACCTGGTGGTCATCGTGTCCGGCCAGTCCTGTTGACGCTCATCTTGTCGGCGATGGAACTCCTGGATCGTCACCGCGAACTCGGCCGGGTCGCCGCCGACCTCGGTCAGCGAGACCAGCCGGGACCAGCGGTAGAACGAACAGTCCTCCACCCCCTTGGCCATCACCATCCCGGAGGTCTGCTGGAACCGGACACTGAACGCGGTGCCGATCTGCCGGATCCGACCGGCGACGTGCACCAGCACTTCGGCCAGATCCGGTCGGCGACGAACCGCCTCGTCCAGCGCGGTGGACACCTGCTCGTCACCCCGCGGCAGGTAGCTGCGGTAGACGGCGAAGCAGCTGAGCAGCTCGGCGATGGCATCGTCGGCCCGGTCGATCTCCGGCACCAGTCGAGCCAGTCGGAGCACCTCGGAGCGCAGGATGCCGTCGGCCACCGCGCGTTTGGCGCCGTGCACCAGATCCGGCCAGTTCGTCGGGGTGCCCCGCAGCTCGGTGTCCAGCCGATCCAATGCGGTTTCGCCGGCCGGGTCGACGAACAGCCGATCCAGGGTGGCCAGCGCGTCGTAGCCGGTGGTGCCCGCACAGGACCACGGCGGCAGTTTCTCGCCGTGCTCCAGGATCTTCTCCACCAGCAGGTATCGGCCGCCGGTCAGCTCGGACAACCGGTCGAGGTACTCGCCGGGATCGGCCAGCCCGTCGGGGTGATCCACCCGGATGCCGTCCACCCAGCCACCGTCGACCCAGTCCCTGATCTGAGCGTGGGAGTCGGCGAAGACAGCAGGATCCTCGACTCGGATACCGGCCAGGCTGCTGACCGCGAAGAACCGCCGGTAGTTCAGCTCGGCATCCTCCCGCCGCCAGCCGACCAACTCGTAGTGCTGCCGGTCGTGGATCTGTTGCGGTGTTTCGGTGGCGCTGCGGCCGATGGTGCCGTCGGCGATCGGGAAGCGATGGTCGTAGTAGCAGAGCAGCCCGTCGTGGACCTGCAGGGCAGCCAGCTCGTCGTCGCCGTCGCCGAGCAGCGGGATCCGCAGCCGTCCGTCACCGAAGTCCCAATCGATGTCGAAAGCATTGGCCCGGGCCGATTCTCGTCCGCGGTAGAGCACATCCCACCACCACACCGACTGCTCCGGGATCTGCACACCGACATGGTTGGGCACGATGTCGACCAGCACGCCCATGCCCGCCGCGTGGGCAACGGACGACAAGGCAGCCAGCCCGGGCCGGCCACCCCTGGTCGCATCCACCCGGGAGTGATCGACCACGTCGTAGCCGTGGTCGGAGCCGAACGTCGCCTGCAGCAGCGGTGACAGGTATACCCAGTCGGCACCGAGCCGGTGCAGGTAGTCGATGGCATCGGCGACCTGTGGCAGGGTTCGGCCGGCGTTGACCTGGATGCGGTAGGTCGATCGAGGAATGACACTCGGCATGGCAGGCTCCGCGGGTCGGGGGGATCGGTGGACGGCTCAGGACGCCGGCGGTCGGCCGTCCGGCTCGCCGATCGATCGCGGCCCCTGGGGGGTGGGCGGCACCGACGGCACCGTCGCGGCGATCTCGGGCGCCGTGGCCTCGACGTCGTCACCGGCAACGGCTTCCATCACCACCATGCACTTGTCGACCACTGTCACGGTGCTGCCGGCCGGGATCGGATGGACCGGCTCGGTGAGGCCGTTGGTGTCGATCACGATCTGCCAGGCGGCGGCGTACTCGTCCGGCGGCAGGGTGAACTCCAGCGGTGCGTCGTGGGCATTGAACATCAGCAGGAACGAGTCGTCGACCACCCGGTTCCCGCGCATGTCCGGGCCGCGGATGCCGCTGCCGTTCAAGTAGGCGGCGATCGATCGGCCGAACCCGGAATACCAGTCCTGTTCGGTCATCGCGATGCCGGACGGCGCGAACCAGACGATGTCCGGTTGCGGGTCGTCGGCCCCCCGGCCGACCGGACGGCCGTCGAAGAACCGTCGACGGCGGAACGTCGGATGGTGTTTGCGCAGCCGGGCCACCGATGCGGTGAACTCCATCAGCGAGTCGTCCTGGTGTTCCCAGTCCACCCAGCTCAGCGGCGAGTCCTGACAGTAGGTGTTGTTGTTGCCCTGCTGGGTCCGGCCCATCTCGTCGCCGTGGGCGATCATCGGAACCCCTTGGGACAGCAGCATGGTCGCCAGGAAATTGCGTCGTTGCCTGACCCGCAGCGCGGTGACCGCCGGATCGTCGGTCGGACCTTCGACACCACAGTTCCACGACCGGTTGTGGGACTCGCCGTCCCGGTTGTTCTCGCCGTTCGCCTCGTTGTGTTTGCCGTTGTAGGACACCAGGTCGTTGAGGGTGAAGCCGTCGTGGGCGGTGACGAAGTTGATCGAGGCAACCGGCCGCCGGCCGGAGTGTTCGTAGAGATCGGCGGAACCGGTGAGCCTGGACGCGAACTCGCCCAGGATGGCCGGCTGGCCGCGCCAGAAATCCCGGACGGTGTCCCGGTACTGGCCGTTCCACTCCGTCCACTGCGGCGGGAAGTTGCCGACCTGATAACCGCCGGGCCCGAGGTCCCATGGTTCCGCGATCAGCTTGACCTGACTGACGATCGGGTCCTGTTGCACCAACTCGAAGAACGCGGACAGCCGGTCGACGTCGTAGAACTCTCGGGCCAGGGTGGCCGCCAAGTCGAACCGGAACCCGTCGACGTGCATCTCCGTCACCCAGTAGCGCAGCGAATCCATGATCAGCTGCAAGGAGTGCGGATGCCCGACGTTCAGCGAGTTGCCGGTGCCGGTGTAGTCCATGTAGTGCTGCAGATCACCGTCCACCAAACGGTAGTAGGCGGCATTGTCGATGCCGCGGAAGGACAATGTCGGTCCGAGATGGTTGCCCTCGGCGGTGTGGTTGTAGACCACGTCCAGGATCACCTCGATGCCGGCCGCATGCAGCGCCTTCACCATCGCCTTGAACTCCTGCACCTGCTGGCCACGGTCGCCGTAGGCGGAATAGGCGTTGTGCGGGGCGAAGAATCCAATGGTGTTGTAGCCCCAGTAATTCCGTTTCCCCTGATCCAGCAACGTGTTGTCCTGGACGAACTGATGCACCGGCATCAACTCGATGGCGGTGATGCCCAGCCGGACCAGGTGGTCGATGACTGCCGGATGGGCGAGTCCGGCGTAGGTGCCCCGCTGATTCTCCGGAACCTCGGGATGCAGCTGCGTCAGGCCCTTGACGTGCGCCTCGTAGATCACCGAGTCCGCATACGGAGTCCGCGGCCGGTGGTCCTCGGCCCAGTCGAAGAAGGGGTTGATCACCACACCCCAGGACATGTGCGGGCCGGAGTCTTCGTCGTTCGGCTGGTCCGGGTTGCCGAGCTGATAGGCGTACAGCGCCGGTTCCCAGTCGATCTCGCCGCAGACGGCCTTCGCATACGGATCCAGCAGCAGCTTGTTCGGGTTGCACCGGTTGCCCTTCTTCGGGTCGTTCGGCCCGTGCACCCGAAATCCGTATCGCTGGCCGGGTTGTGCCGTCGGCAGATAGCAGTGCCAGACGAAGCCGTCGACCTCGCGCATGTCGATCCGTTGCTCGGCTGTGCCGCCCTCGGCGAGCAGGCAGAGTTCGACCTTCTCGGCCACCTCACTGAACAACGCGAAGTTCGTCCCGGTGCCGTCGAAAGTGGCACCCAGGGGATAGGCGTTGCCGGGCCAGACGTCCATCAGTTCTCCGTATCCGGCCCCGGCAGTGGTGTCGGACCCGCACAACGTGGCGCTGTGTGAGCGCCGGAGCCCGGATCAACCCTAACCGGGCCGCCGACTCCCGACGGACAGCTCCGGACACCGCACCGGCACCGCTGGGCCTCGGTCCACCCGGCGTGTCGGATCGGAGGACTACCCTCGCCGCTGTGCCCGACCCGTCCAGTTATCGCCCGGCCACCGGGACCGTTCCGGAGTCACCCGGGGTGTACCGGTTCCTGGATCCGACCGGCCGGGTGATCTACGTCGGGAAGGCGAAGAGCCTGCGATCCCGGCTCAACTCCTACTTCGCCGACCCGGCATCGCTGCATCCGCGGACCTACCGGATGGTCACCACCGCCGGCAGCGTCCGGTGGACGGTGGTCTCGACCGAGGTCGAGGCGCTGCAGCTGGAATACAACTGGATCAAAGAATTCGACCCGCGGTTCAACGTCCGCTACCGGGACGACAAGAGCTATCCGGAGTTGGCCGTCACGGTGGGCGAGGAATACCCCCGGCTGCAGGTGATGCGCGGCCCGCACCGTAAGGGGGTCAAGTACTTCGGCCCGTATGCGCACGCCTGGGCCATCCGCGAGACGCTGGACCTGCTGCTCCGGGTGTTCCCGGCCAGGACCTGTTCGGCCGGGGTGTTCCGTCGGTCCGGCCAGATCGGCCGGCCGTGTCTGCTCGGATACATCGGCAAGTGCTCGGCGCCGTGCGTCGGCCGGGTGAGCGCCGACGAGCACCGGGAGATCGTCGACGCCTTCTGCGACTTCATGGCCGGCAAGGCCGACCCGCTGATCCGACGGTTGCAGCGGGAAATGGACACCGCCGCCGCGGCGCTCGATTTCGAGAAGGCCGCCAGGCTCCGGGACGACCTCGGCGCGGTGCGCCGTGCCGTGGAGAAGCAGGCGGTGGTGTTCGGCGACGGAACCGACGCCGACGTGATCGGTGTGCAGGCCGACGAGCTGTTGGCATCGGTCCAGGTGTTCCACGTCCGCGGCGGCCGGGTCCGCGGCCAGCGCGGCTGGATCGTCGACGTGGATACAGATGTAGCAGCAGTTGATTCTGCTCCGGAGCGGATCGGCACCCTGGTGGAGAACTTCCTGCTGCTGTTCTACGGCGACCGAGTCGATGACGAGGGCGGTTCGGCGGTCCCGCGAGAGATCCTGGTGCCGCAGTTGCCGGCCGGCTCCGCCGAGCTGGGTGCCTGGCTGTCCGGTCTGCGCGGCTCGCAGGTCTCGCTGCGTATCGCGCAGCGCGGCGACAAACGGTCACTGGCCGAGACGGTGCACCGCAATGCCGCGGAGGCGCTGAACCAACACCGGTTGAAGCGGGCCAGCGACCTGACCGCGCGGTCCGCTGCGTTGACCGAGCTGGGCAGCACCCTCGGGATGGACAGCCCGCCGCTGCGGATCGAGTGCATCGACATCTCGCACGTCCAGGGCACCAATGTGGTGGCCTCGCTGGTGGTCTTCGAAGATGGTCTGGCCAAGCGCAGCGACTACCGCCGGTTCGCGATCAGGGATCGACCCGGTGACGATGTGGCATCGATCGCTGAAGTGGTCCGCCGCCGGTTCGCCCGCGGCGCGGCCGAGCAGCGGGCTGCGGACCGCAGCGACCCGGCAACCGGACCCACCCGAGCCGAGGACACCGCCGCACTGAATCCGGCCAGAACCGGTTCGACGGCAACGGGTTCGGGGCCCGACCCGGACCTGTCGGGGCTGCCGCTGCCGGGTGATCGGCCGCCCGGCATCGATCCGGAGACCGGCCGTCCCCGAAGGTTCGCCTACCCGCCGCAACTGCTGGTGGTGGACGGCGGCGCTCCGCAGGTCAATGCGGCGGCGACGGTGTTGGCCGACCTCGGCATCACCGACGTCACGGTGTGCGGGCTGGCGAAGCGGCTGGAGGAGGTCTGGGTGCCGGCCGAGAACGATCCGGTGATCTTCCCGCGGACCAGCGAGGCGCTGTACCTGCTGCAACGGTTACGGGACGAGGCGCACCGGTTCGCCATCACCTATCACCGGGAGAAGCGGTCGAAGGCGATGACGGTGTCGGCGCTGGACGACATCCCGGGGCTGGGGGAGACCCGGCGGAAGGCGCTGCTGCGGCACTTCGGCTCGGTGAAGAAACTGCGCGCTGCCGGTGTCGAGCAGATCGTCGAGGTGCCCGGCATCGGTCCGGCGACGGCGGCGGCCATCGCCGGAAAGCTGGCCGAAGGACCGGCTGGCGGCCGGAGCGTCCCGGCAGAGTCAGCGACCGGGCCCGGCTGATGAGAGGGTGGCAGGCAGCGACCGCACCATCCCCCCGATCATCGAACGACCGCCGGAGGCATTGTGACCGACCAGGCAGCGCCCGGCAGCACCGAGGTCGGTAGCACCGAGAGCAGCAATGCCCCGGCCGGCAGCGCCGGGGCCGATAGCGGGTCTTTGCCGGCCAGCGGTATCGAGGTGGCGATCGTCTCGGGACTGTCCGGCGCCGGCCGATCGACCGCGGCGAAGTGTCTGGAGGATCTGGGCTGGTTCGTGGTCGACAACCTGCCGCCCGAATTGATCGCGACGATGGTCGACCTGGGTGCCCGGGCCCGCGGCGCCATCACCCGGATCGCGGTGGTGCTGGACGTCCGGTCGCGGGCCTTCACCGAGGACCTGGCCGAGGTGATCCGGGATCTGGACGCCCGCGGCTACCGCCCGCGGGTGCTGTTCCTGGAGGCCAGCGACGCCTCGCTGATCCGCCGCTACGAAGCCAACCGGCGGCAGCACCCACTGCAGGGCAGCGGGCGGATCTCCGACGGTCTGGCCGCCGAACGCTCGCTGCTCGGACCGCTGCGGGACGAGGCCGATGTCGTCATCGACACCACCGAGACCTCGGTGCACGAACTGCGGGACCGGATCGAGAAGGAGTTCACCGTCGCGCCCCGGTCGTCCACCCTGACGGTGCTGTCGTTCGGCTACAAGTACGGCCTGCCGTTGGATGCCGACCTGGTGATCGACATGCGGTTCCTGCCCAACCCGTTCTGGATCCCGGCGCTGCGGGAGAAGACCGGCCTGGACCCCGAAGTCGCCGACTACGTCCTCAGCCAGGAGGGCGCCGCGGAGTTCCTGGACCGGTACATCGAGTTGTTCGACCTGATCGGCGGCGGCTACCAACGCGAGGGCAAGCGCTATCTGACGCTGGCCGTCGGCTGCACCGGCGGCAAACATCGCAGCGTGGCGATGGCCCAGGAGCTGGGCCGCCGGCTGGCCCAGGACCGACCGGGCCGACTGGGCGGCGAACTGCTCGACGTCCAGGTGGTGCATCGGGACATGGGGCGCGAATGAGCCGACCGAAGGTGGTCACCCTGGGCGGCGGGCACGGCCTGTACGCCATGTTGTCGGCGCTGCGGCGGCTCGACGTCGACCTGACGGCGGTGGTCACGGTGGCCGATGACGGCGGGTCGTCCGGCCGGTTGCGCCGGGACCTCCCCTCGGTACTGCCGCCCGGCGACCTGCGGATGGCGCTGGCCGCGCTGGCCGGCGACGACGAGCGGGGGCTGCTGTGGCAGCGGACCTTCCAGCACCGGTTCTCCGGCGAAGGGCCATTGGCCGGGCACCCGGTCGGCAACCTGGTGCTGGTCGGCCTGGCCGAGGTGCTCGGCGATCCGGTGGCAGCGCTCGACGCCGCAGCCGGCATGCTCGGCTGCCGGGGCCGGGTACTCCCGATGGCGTGCAGCCCGTTGACCATCGTGGGTGAGGTCGTCGGACTGGACGACGATGCCGAGGTGGTCCGCCGGATCCGCGGGCAGGTGGCGGTGGCCGCGACACCCGGACGGGTTCGTTCGGTCACCCTGGAACCGCCTGACGCTCCCGCCTGTCCGGAGGCGCTGGCGGCCATTGCCGAAGCCGACCTGGTCACCCTCGGTCCGGGTTCGTGGTTCACCAGCGTGCTGCCGCACCTGCTGGTGCCCGATCTCGCGGACGCCGTGTTGCAGACCGCCGCCCATCGACTGGTGGTGCTGAACCTTGCGCCACAACCCGGTGAGACGGAAGGATTCTCGCCCGAGCAACACCTGGACGTACTCTCGTCGCACGTACCGCTGTTCCGGGCCGACACGGTGCTCGCCGACATCGCCGCGGTGGCCGCGCCCAACCGATTGGCTGCGGCCGCAGAGCGGCTGGGGGCGAGCGTCGAGCTGGTCTATGTGGCAGACCCGACCGGGGCACCACGGCACGATCCGGCGGCCCTGTCGGCGGCGCTGTCCCGGGTGCTGACCCGGCTCGGCGAACCGGATGGCACCGAGCAGCACGGCAGCACCGACACGTTCCGCCCGCACCATCCTCGAAGCAGCAAGGAGCCGACCTCATGGCGATGACGTCCGCCGTCAAGGACGAACTGAGCCGAGTCTCCGGAACGGTCGATCATGCGTCGGGCAAACCCCGCCCGCTGAAGGTCAGCGAACGCAAGGCCGAGGTGTCGACGATGCTCCGGTTCGCCGGCGGGCTGCACATCGTCGGTGGCCGAGTGGTGGTGGAGGCCGAGCTCGACACCGGTGCCGTCGCCCGTCGGTTGCGGCAGGAGATCGGCGAGTTGTACGGCCAGACCGCCGACGTCCAGGTGCTCTCTCCGTCCGGCATTCGCAAGAGCACTCGTTATGTGGTCCGGGTGGTGCAGGGCGGCGATGCGCTGGCCCGGCAGACCGGGCTGATCGATCAGCGTGGCCGGCCGGTCCGCGGCCTGCCGCCGCAGATCGTCGCCGGCACTGTCGGCGACGCGGTGGCCGCCTGGCGGGGCGCCTTCCTGGCGCACGGGTCGCTGACCGAACCGGGCCGCTCGGCGGCAATGGAGATCACCTGTCCCGGTCCGGAAGCAGCGCTGGCGCTGGTCGGCGCGGCCCGCCGGATGGGTGTGCAGACCAAGGCCCGCGAGGTGCGCGGCGCGGATCGGGTGGTGGTCCGCGACGGCGACGCCATCGCGGTGCTGCTGACCAGGCTCGGCGCCCACATCTCGGTGATGGCCTGGGAAGAACGCCGAATGCGCCGAGAGGTGCGAGCCACCGCGAATCGGCTGGCCAACTTCGACGACGCGAACCTGCGCCGGTCCGCCCGGGCTGCCGTCGCGGCCGCCGCCAGGGTTGAGCGGGCGCTGGAGATCCTCGGGCCGGGAGCACCCGATCACCTGACGCAGGCCGGCCGGCTGCGGATCGAGCACGGGCAGGCGTCGCTGGAGGAGCTGGGCCAGCTCGCCGAGCCGCCGATGACCAAGGACGCGATCGCCGGCCGGATCCGCCGGCTGCTGACGATGGCCGACAAGCGGGCCCAGGATGTGGGCATTCCGGACACCGAATCAGCCGTCACTGCCGACATGCTCGAGGCCTGACCGCACCGTCCCGAGCCGGGCGCGAGGGCCGTTACCGGGCCGAGGCAGGCTGCCCGCTAGAGTGAACAGGTCGCCTCACGGTGCTGTGTGCGGCGTCTCTTGATCGATCCGCTTCGGGCAGCGCCCGGAGCCGGACAACCATCTCTCGCCAAGGCTGAGGAGCAACGTGACTGTGCGCGTCGGAGTGAACGGATTCGGCCGGATCGGCCGCAACTTCTGGCGGGCACTCGACTCGCTGGACCACGACCTGGAGATCGTCGCGGTCAACGACCTGACCGACAACAAGACGCTCTCCCATCTGCTGAAGTACGACAGCACCCTCGGCCGGCTGCCCTACCGGGTGGACTACTCCGAGGACGAGATCATCGTCGACGGTAAGGGCTTCAAGGCCCTGTCCGAGCGCGATCCGGCCAAGCTGCCGTGGGGCGAGCTGGGTGTCGACATCGTCATCGAGTCGACCGGCATCTTCACCAAGGCCGAGGCCGCCCGTCAGCATGTGACGGCCGGCGCCAAGAAGGTCATCATCTCCGCCCCGGCCACCGACGAGGACCTGACCGTCGTCATGGGCGTCAACGACTCCGCCTACGACGGCAGCCAGACCATCATCTCCAACGCTTCCTGCACCACCAACTGTGTCGCACCGATGGCGAAGGTGTTGAACGATGCGTTCGGCATCGTCAAGGGCCTGATGACGACGGTGCACGCCTACACCAACGACCAGGTGATCCTGGACTTCCCGCACAAGGACCTGCGCCGGGCCCGGGCGGCCGCGCTGAACATCATCCCGACCACCACCGGCGCCGCCAAGGCCACCGCACTGGTGCTGCCCGAACTCAAGGGCAAGCTGCACGGCTATTCCCTGCGGGTGCCGGTGCCGGACGGCAGCATCATCGACCTGACCGCCGAGCTGGCCAGGACGGTGACCGTCGACGAGGTCAACGCGGCCTTCGAGGCGGCCAGCAAGGAAGGTCCGCTGGCCGGCATGCTGGTCTACTCCACTGATCCGATCGTGTCCTCCGACATCGTCGGTTCGCCGGCGTCCTGCACCTTCGATTCGCCGCTGACCATGGTGATCGCCGACAACATGGTCAAGGTCTTCGGCTGGTACGACAACGAGTGGGGTTACTCGAACCGGCTCGCGGACTTCACCGCGATGGTCGGCTCCAAACTCTGACCGATCCGGGCCGGACCCCACCCGGGTCCGGCCCGGTTCCATGTCCCGCTGCCTCCACCTCGTGCGCAAGGAGTCCTATCCCGTGCAGACTCTCGACGACCTGCTGGCCGGCGATGTCGCCGGCCGGACGGTGCTGGTCCGGGCCGATCTGAATGTGCCGCTGGACGGCACCACCATCAGCGATGACGGTCGGATCCAGGCCACCGTGCCGACACTGAAGGCGTTGACCGTCGCCGGCGCCAAGGTGGTCGTCATCGCACACCTCGGCCGGCCCGACGGCAAGATCGACGCGGCGTTCTCGCTGGCACCGGTGGCGAAGCGGCTCGGCAAACTGCTCGACAGTGAGGTGGCGATGGCCACGGATGTGGTGGGGGAGAGCGCCCGTGCCACCGTCGCCGGGCTGCAGAACGGCCGCGTCGCACTGTTGGAGAACGTCCGGTTCGATCCGCGGGAGGCCGCCAAGGACGACGCCGAACGGGGGGCCCTGGCCGACGACCTGGTTTCTCTGGTCGGCGCCGATGCAGCGTTCGTGTCGGACGGGTTCGGCGTGGTGCATCGCAAGCAGGCCTCGGTGTACGACGTGGCCGGCCGGCTGCCGCACTATGCCGGCTACCTGGTGTCCGCCGAAACGGCGGTGCTGCGCAAGCTCACCACCGAGCCGGAGCGGCCGTACATCGTCATCCTCGGTGGCGCCAAGGTGTCCGACAAGCTCGGGGTGATCCGCTCGCTGCTGGAGCAGGTCGACCAGGTACTCATCGGCGGCGGGATGGCCTACACGTTCTTGAAGTCCCAGGGCACCCCGATCGGCCAGTCGTTGTTGCAGCAGGACATGGTGAACACCTGCGGCGAGTTGATGCAGCAGTACAGCGACAAGATCGTGCTGCCGACCGACGTGGTGATCGCCGACCGGTTCGCCGACGACGCGCAAACCAGGACAGTGCCGGTCACCGAGATCCCCGACGATTGGCAGAGTCTGGACATCGGGCCCGATACCGGCGCGGCCTTTGGACAGGTGATTGCCCAGGCGGCGACGATCTTCTGGAACGGGCCGATGGGCGTGTTCGAGATGGCCCCGTTCGCCGCCGGTACCAGGGCGGTGGCGACCGCCATCTCCGAGTCGACTGCCTTCTCCGTCGTCGGCGGCGGCGACTCCGCGGCCGCTGTTCGCCAGTTGGGTATCGACGAAGCCGGATTCACCCACATCTCCACCGGCGGCGGCGCATCGCTGGAGTATCTCGAGGGCAAGGAACTGCCGGGGATCGGAGTGCTGGAGTCGTGATGGCACGGGACCGCACCAGCACCCCCCGGGCGGCCGGCCGGCTGCCGCTGATCGCCGGCAACTGGAAGATGAATTTGAATCATCTCGAGGCGATCGCGACGGTGCAGAAGATCTCCTTCACCCTGCCGGAGAAGTACTACGGCCACGTCGAAGTGGTGGTACTGCCGCCGTTCACCGACATCCGTAGCGTGCAGACGCTGATCGACGGCGACAAACTGCAGATCAAGCACGGCGCGCAAGACCTGTCGCCGCATCCCACCGGCGCCTACACCGGGGACATCGCCGGCTCGATGCTGGCCAAACTCGGCTGCCAGTACGTGACCGTGGGTCACTCCGAACGACGGGAACATCACAGCGAGAACGACCAGCTGGTGGCCGCGAAGGTGGCCGCCGCGTTCGCCAACGGCATCGTGCCGATCCTCTGCGTCGGTGAGGGGCTGGAGATCCGGGAGGCCGGCGGCCAGGTCGAGCACGCGGTGGCGCAGCTGACGGCCGCCATGGAGTCGGTGACGGCTGAAGATACGGCACAGGCGTCGTCGTTGGTGCTTGCCTACGAGCCGGTGTGGGCGATCGGTACCGGACGAGTGGCCACCCCGGAAGATGCTCAGGAGGTCTGCGCGGCGCTACGAGCGGCGCTGGCCGAGAAGTACTCGGCTGCCGTCGCCGCGAAGGTGCGCATCCTGTACGGCGGTTCGGTCAAGTCCGGCAATGTGTCCGAGATCGTTGCCCAGCCCGATGTCGACGGCGCACTGGTCGGCGGCGCCAGCCTGGACGCCACCGAATTCGCCACCCTGGCGGCCAACGCGGTCGGCGTCCTGCAGTGACCGGGTAGACTCCCGGCCAACCCCAGGAGAGTCGATCACCCCCGATCGGCACTCCCCGACACCACCACCAAGGCGACCATGACTCTCGTTCTGGACATCCTGCTCGTGCTGACCAGCCTCGCGCTGATGGCGTTGATCCTGTTGCACCGCGGCAAGGGCGGCGGCCTGTCGTCGATGTTCGGCGGCAGCATGCAATCCTCGCTGTCCGGATCCTCCGTGGTGGAGAAGAACCTCGATCGGTTGACCATGTTCGTCGCGGCGATCTGGGTGATCTGCATCGTCGGCGTCGGTCTGTTGATCAAGGTCAACGGCGGCTGACGTTTCGCTCTGGCCCGAACGGGCCCCCAGCTCGACGGCGGATGTTGGCCTGTCCTGACGTTCCTCGACTTCCAACGTGGTGAGTTCCGTCCCGCCAGCGGCGAGCAACCGGGCCCCCACTCTCCAACGTGGTGAGTTCCGTCCCGCCAGCGGCGAGCAACCGGGCCCCCACTCTCCAACGTGGCGGCCGGTCACAGGGTCTTGAGCATCCGGGTGTTGCCCAGCGTGTTCGGTTTGACGTAGGGCAACTCAAGGAACTCGGCCACGCCCTGGTCGTAGCTGGACCGCAGCTCGGCCAGTGCTTCGTCGTCCAGGTCGAGTTCGCCGATCCGGCGGAAACCAAGGGCCGAGAAGAACATCACCTCGAAGGTCAGCACGAACAGCCGGGCCACCCCCAGCCGCCCCGCCTCGTCGATGAGTTCGCCGCACACCCGTCGGCCCACCCCGCGGCCGCGAAAGGCCGGGTCGGTGGCCAGCGTGCGGATCTCGGCGAGGTCCTTCCACAACACGTGCAGGGCGCCGCAACCGACCACCGTGTCGTCGATCTGCGCCACCCAGAACTCGGTCAGGTTCTCGTACAGATTGACCAGCGTCTTCTCCAGCAGGATGGGACCGGCGTAGTGGTCGATCAGATCCTTGATCCGCGGCACGTCCAGCACCCGGGCCCGACGGACCACGACGGATCCGGCAGGGGAGTCAGCGGCCACCGATCCAGCGTAGTGACCGGGCAGATCGCTCCGGACGCGCGGTCGAGCGGGCGACCTCGCGTTGCGGGATAGGCTGAAGTACGTGTCCAGTGCGCCCACCGTTTCCCTGATCACAATGGGCTGCGCCCGCAACGACGTCGATTCGTCCGAGATCGCCGGCAGGCTGGCCTCCGGTGGCTACGAACTGCTCGGCAGCAATTCCGATGATCGCGCGGACATCGTGGTGGTCAATACCTGCGCGTTCGTGGCCAGCGCCAAGAAGGACTCCATCGACACCGTGCTGGCGGCGGCCGATACCGGCGCCAAGGTGGTGGCGGTCGGTTGTCTGGCGGAGCGCTACGGCGCGGAACTGGCCGACGCCCTGCCGGAGGCGGACGCGGTCCTCGGCTTCGACTCCTACCCAGAACTGGCCGGCCTGCTCGGCGATGTGCTGGACGGTCACCGGCCGGCCGCCCACACCCCGGTCGATCGACGAACGCTGTTGCCGATCTCACCGGTGACCCGATCCGCCGCGGCAGCAGGGGTCTCGATCCCCGGCCACGCCAGCCCCGGCCATTCCGCACCGGGCGGCACCGCAGCCGGCCCGCTGCTGACCCGCAAGCTGCTGCAGGCCGGTCCGGTTGCACCGCTGAAGATCGCCTCCGGCTGCGACCGCCGGTGCACGTTCTGCGCCATCCCGGCGTTCCGCGGGTCGTTCGTCTCCCGGCTTCCACAGGAAATCGTCGCGGAAGCCCACTGGCTGGCCGGCCAGGGGGTCCGAGAGATCGTGCTGGTCAGCGAGAACTCGACGTCCTACGGCAAGGATCTGCCCGGTGATCGACCGTTGGAGGAACTGCTGGTCGCGCTGTCGCAGGTGCCCGGCATCGTCCGGGTGCGGCTGAGCTACCTGCAGCCGGCGGAGACCAAACCGTCGCTGCTCCGGACGATCGCCGAGACCGCGAACGTCGCCGACTACTTCGACATGTCCTTCCAGCACGCCTCCGAGCCGGTGCTGCGCCGGATGCGCAGGTTCGGCTCGGTCACCGGATTCCTCGGCCTGGTCGAGCAGATCAGGGCGGTCGCGCCGGAAGCCGGGATCCGGTCGAACGTGATCGTCGGATTCCCCGGGGAGACCGAGGCCGATCTGCTGGCGCTGGAGACGTTCTTGATCGGTGCCCGGATGGATGCTGTCGGGGTGTTCGGCTACTCCGACGAGGACGGCACTGCCGCCCTCGAGCTGCCGGACAAGATCGATGACGACGAGATCGCCGCCCGGGTCGAGCGGGTCACCACCCTGGTGGACGAGCTGTCCGCCCAGCGGGCCGAGGACCGGGTCGGCGGCGAGATCGTGGTGCTGGTCGACGAATGGGACACCGACCGGGCCGGCACCGTCGAGGGCCGCGGCGCGCACCAGGCGCCGGAGGTGGACGGTTCCACCACTGTGATCGACGCCGACGGTATCGAACTGGGAGACCTGGTGCGGGCCAGGGTGATCGGCACCGATGGTATCGACCTGGTGGCGCAGCCGCTCGAGGTGCTGCCGGTGGTTGCGCAGGCGATGGCCGAGGTCGGCGGCCCGGCTGGCCTGCGACGGGCCTCGGCCAGGGAATGAGCGCGGCCGTGACCCCATCGTCCTCGGTTCCACCAGCGGTCCCGCCGCATGTGCCGGTCCCGCTGATGAACTTGCCGAATGCGCTGACGGTGCTCCGGCTGGTGCTGGTGCCGGTGTTCCTGTTGGCGCTGTTCAATCTGGGCGGTCACGACACCGCCTGGCGGTGGATCGCCTTCGGGGTGTTTGCGGTGGCCGCGCTCACCGATCGTTATGACGGACGGATCGCCCGCAGCCGAGGGCAGGTCACCGATTTCGGCAAGATCGCCGATCCGATCGCCGACAAGGCGCTCACCGGCTCGGCGCTGGTCGGGCTGTCGATGCTGGGCGCGCTGCCGTGGTGGGTGACGCTGCTGATCCTGTTCCGGGAGATCGGCATCACCCTGCTGCGGTTCGCCATCATCCGCTACGGGGTGATCTCGGCCAGCCCCGGCGGCAAACTCAAGACGCTGGTCCAGGTGGTGGCGATCGGCCTGTACGTGATGCCGCTGCCCGACCAGATCGATTGGCTGCGGGTCGGCCTGATGGGCCTTGCGGTGCTGTTGACGATGGCCACCGGGATCGACTACCTGATCAGGGCGGCCGCGCTGGTGCATCGTGTCCGGCGGGCGGCGAACACCACCGGCCCTTGAGGCGGCACTGATTCTTGAGGGGGCTCTGATGACCCGGCGAACAACACCGAGCACCGCCTACGACGAACTGCTCCGCGGAACCTCCCCGGATGCGGGTGCTGCGCTGGGTACACCCGGTGTCGCAGCGGAACCGGCCGGCGTCCGACTGACCAGGATCGTCGCCGACCTGGCCGGTGCCGGGCTGACGGTGGCCACCGCCGAATCGTTGACCGGCGGGCTGCTGGCGGCGGCCCTCACCTCGGTGCCCGGATCCAGCGCGGTGGTCCGCGGCGGCCTGATCGTCTACGCCACCGATCTCAAACAGGCGCTGGCCGGGGTCGACGCCGACCTGCTCGACCGGCGAGGGCCGATCGACCCCGACGTCGCGGTGGCGCTGGCCGAGGGGGCCCGGCGGCGCTGCGTGGCCGACATCGGCATCGGGTTGACCGGGGTGGCCGGCCCCGATCCGCAGGACGGCACACCGCCCGGCACCTGGTACGTGGCAGTAGTCGGTCCCGGCGGGGTGCTCACCAGCAGCTCGCCAGCGAGCGCTGGGCCGGGTCGCGCTCCACCGGACACGGACCGACAACAGATCAGGGCCGATGCGGTCGGTGCCGCCCTCCGACTGTTGGACGCCGCCCGGGAACACTCCGGTCGCCCGCAACGTTGACCGGGTAGGTTGGCGGAACGCGACCGGATCGAACGATCGGCTTCAGGACCACAGTTCGCCGCCAGGGAGGAAAGCCTCGTGTTGCTGCGAGATGCACTAGGGGAAACCCTGCGGGATGCCCGCACCAGGCAGAACCGCACCCTGCGGGATGTGTCCACCGCGGCCAACGTGTCACTCGGTTACCTGTCCGAGGTCGAACGTGGCCGCAAGGAGGCATCCAGCGAGCTGCTGGCGTCGATCTGCGACGCCCTGGAGCTGGAGCTGTCCGAGGTGTTGAGCAGCGTCAGCGAAACCATCCGGGTCGAGGCCGGCGTGCAGAAGAGCCACCTCACCACCAACTCCGTCAAGATCCACCCCACCGACACCGCGCGGCTGGACAAGTCGCGGGGCGACAAGGTCACCACCGGTGGTCGTCACCTACCGGTCAATCCGGCGACCCCCGCCGGCCGGCAACTGCGGATCGTGCTGCCCTACGGCCGGGCCGAGGCATCCGTCACCTGATCGACCGTCGATGGCCCGGACGTTGTCCGGACCCGCTCGACGGGTAGCGTCCCTGGACGTGGATCTGTTGACCGAATCGAAGACCCTGTCCGACGAGCTGGTTGCGCTCCGGCGCCGACTGCATGGCATCCCCGAAGTAGGGCTGCAACTACCCGTCACCCAGCGTGCGCTGTTGGACGAGATCGCCGACCTCGGTCTGGAGATCTCCACCGGCGACGCGGTGTCGTCCATCACCGGGGTGCTGCGCGGTGGCAAGAACACCGGTGACGGTCCGGTGGTGCTACTCCGCGGCGACATGGACGGGCTGCCGGTGGTCGAGCTCACCGGTGAGCCCTACGCGCCGGCCGCGGACTCGCCGCACCACGACGCCATGCACGCCTGCGGCCACGACCTGCACATGTCCGGACTGGTCGGTGCGGCCCGGTTGCTGGCCGCGCACTCCGGCGAGCTGCCCGGCGATGTGGTGTTCATGTTCCAGCCCGGCGAGGAGGGTTTCGACGGCGCCAGGTACATGGTGGACGAAGGGGTGCTGGAAGCCGCCGGGAAACGGGTGGACGCCGCCTACGGACTACATGTGTTCTCCGGCTACTTTCCGAAGGGCACCATCGCCGCCCGTCCCGGCCCGCTGATGGCAGCATCGGCCGGGCTTCACGTCCGGGTGATCGGCGCCGGCGGTCACGGTTCGGCGCCGCACATGTCGAAGGATCCGATCCCGGCGGCCGCGGAGATGGTGACGGCCCTGCAGACCCTGGTCACCCGCGCGTTCAACGTCTTCGACCCGGTCGTCATCACCGTCGGCAGCTTCCACGCCGGCACCAAGCGCAACATCATCCCGGATCAGGCCGTCTTCGAGGCCACCGTCCGGTCCTTCTCCCCGGAGGCCGCCAAGAAGGCAGCAGAGCTGACGGTGCGGCTCTGCGAGCAGATCGCCGCCGCCCACGGGTTGACGGTGGAAGCCACCTTCGAGGGCGAGTACCCGGTCACCGTCAACAACCCGGACGAGTACGAATTCGCCGCCGGGGTTGCCCGGGATCTGTTCGGCGACGACCGGTTCACCGAGATGCCCGATCCGCTGACCGGTTCGGAGGACTTCTCCCGGGTACTGAACGAGGTCCCCGGTGCCTACGTCTTCGTCGGCGCCTCGAAGGGCGACCCGGCGACATCCTCCTCGAACCACTCGCCATTGGCCGCGTTCGACGATGCAGTCCTGCCGGACTGCGCCGCGCTGCTCGCCGAGCTGGCCTGGCGTCGACTGAACCGGAGCTGATCCGCCCGGCAGCGGTGTCCGAAGGCCGGATCAGACGGCGATCGGCGCCTTGATCAGCGGATGCGGATGGTAGTCGTGCACGATGATGTCGTCGTAAGAGATGCTGTCGAGATCCGCGACATGGTCGGCGATCTCAAGCCACGGTAGTGGTCGCGGCTGCCGTTGCAACTGCAGCTTGGCCTGCTCGAAATGGTTGGCATACAGGTGCGCATCGCCGAGGGTGTGGACGAAATCGCCCGGCTGCAGGCCGACCACCTTGGCCACCAGGTGCACCAGCAACGCGTAGGACGCGATGTTGAACGGCACACCGAGGAACACGTCGGCCGATCGCTGGTAGAGCTGGCAACTGAGCCGGCCGTCGGCAACGTAGAACTGGAACAGCGAATGGCAGGGTGGCAACGCCATGTCCCGGACTTCGGCAACGTTCCAGGCCGACACGATGTGCCGCCGGGAATCGGGACTGCGACGGATCGAGTCCAGCACACCGGCGATCTGGTCGATATGACCGCCGTCCGGCGTCGGCCAGCTCCGCCACTGATGCCCGTAGACCGGCCCGAGTTCGCCATCGGCGTCGGCCCACTCGTCCCAGATCGTGACGCCCTGATCCTGCAGCCAGCGGACATTCGTCGAGCCGCGCAGGAACCACAACAACTCGACGATCACCGACTTCAGGTGCACCTTCTTGGTGGTGACGACCGGGAACCCGGCGGACAGGTCGAACCGCATCTGGTGGCCGAAGATGCTGCGGGTCCCGGTGCCGGTGCGGTCCGACTTGTCGGTGCCCTCGGTGAGGATCCGGTCCATCAGATCGAGATATTGCTGCATGCCTCCAGTTTAGGAGCCGACCGCACCGGTGCCGCACGACACAGCGGCCGAATCGATCCGGCCGTGTCGGGATTCCTGCTCTGCGATCGCTACGCGGACGACTGGGATCAACTGTGGTGGGTCAGGACGGACGGCGTCGCGACGCTCCTGGGCGCCGGTGGGCGGTCGGCTGCGCTCGCGGGCCGGGTGGCGAAGTACCCGCAGTACCAGCAGGATCGACCTCAGGGACCGGTCATCTCGGTGAGTATCGGGCGGTTGACCGGCTGGTGCGACCGGGGCTGACTGAGACGTCAGCCGATCTGTTGATCGACGTAACACCAGCGCCACTGTTCTGCAGGTTCGAAGCTACGCATCACCGGGTGGCCGCTGGTCTCGTAGTGCCGGGTGGCGTGTTTGCCGACCGGGGAGTCGCAGCAGCCGACGGTGCCGCAGTGCAGGCACATCCGCAGATGCACCGGCCGGGTACCTTCCCGGTCGCAGTCCAGGCAGTGGTCGGCATTCGACCGTTGGTCCTCGGCCGCCGCAGTCAGATGCTCGCACTCCGGGGGGCGACCGGCGCGGCCACCACCTCCTGGTCCAGCGCATCGGCCCGCCGGGCGATCGCCGACAACATCGATTCCTCGATGTCCAGGGTGCCGAGCACCATCCCGAGCACCTCCTGGTCGACCTGTCCGGAGGTGCGCATCGCCAGCACCGTTTCCCGCTCCACGGTGAGTGCGTACAACCTCAGCCGCCGGTATTCGTCGGACGGTGTCTCGTCGCCGGCGTCCCGTCCGAGCTGTTCCCAGATCTGGTCGGCCCGCTGCCGGATACGTTGTTGCAGCAGGTCTTTCACCGGTGGGGTGATGTCCGCAATCTTGTCCAGCGCAGCCATCGCATCGACGCCGGCGGTTTCCAACACGGTGGCGACGGCCAGCGCGTCCTGCCGGGCATCGGGACCGCGCACCCCGAGCAGCCGGACCAGCACCGGCAGCGTCGTGCCCTGCAGCAGCAGCGTTCCGGCGGTGACGACCAATGCCGCCAGGATCAGCACCTCACGTTGAGTCGATTCCGGCACCGTGTCGGTGTCCGTGGTGGTCGGCGGTTGTCGGCTCCGATGGGGAGGTTCCTGGTGGCTCGATCCCGTGCGGCCCGACCGGCGGATGTGGGTGAGATCGCCCGGTCGCTGCCGGAGGTGACCAGCGAGTTGGCCTGGGGTGACCTGCCGGCGTTCAAGGTCCGCGGCAAGGCGTTCATCATCTACCGGGGTCCCCGGCCGGATGCCGTCGATGCCGCCGGCGAGATGATCGACGACGTCATCGTCATCAGTTGCGCGGCGGACGACAAACAGGCGATCATCTCCGACGACTCACCGTTCTTCAGCACGGCGCACTTCGACGGCTATCACTCGGTGCTGCTCCGGGAGTCCGAGATCGGCGGGATCTCCAAGGCGGAGCTGACCGAGGTGATCACCGACGCCTGGCTGGCCCGGGCTCCGAAGCGGCTGGCGCAGACATGGCTGGCCGAACAGACCGACCCGGCGCCGTAGTACCCGCCGCAGGAGCGCGGCCCGGTTGCTCAGATCACCCGGAGCCGGATCGTCTCCGGTAGCTTCCGCAGCAGATCGGGGACCGAATCCGGCAGTTCGGCGACGTCGGTCACCACATAACCGTTGTGCCCCAACGTGTTGAGCACCTGACCCTCGATGTTGACGCCGTTGTCGGCCAGGATGCCGTTCATCTTCGCCAAAACCCCGGGGGTGTTCACATGGAAGTGCATCAGCCGCCGGTCACCCGGTCGCTGCGGCAGGGCCAGCGACGGCATGTTCACACTCAGCGTGGTACTGCCGACCTGGATGTAGTCACGGAGTTTGGTGGCCACGAACCGGCCGATGTCTTCCTGCGCCTCCTCGGTGGAGCCGCCGATGTGCGGCGTCAGGATGACGTTCGGGATGCCCTGCAGCGGTGAGCTGAAAGCATCGCCGCGCTTCTTCGGTTCATCCGGGAACACGTCGACGGAAGCGCCGGCGATGTGTCCGGACTGCAGATGTTCGGCCAGCGCCTGGTAGTCGACGACGAATCCGCGCGACAGATTGAGGAACAGTGAACGTGGCTGCATCCTAGCGAATTGCTCCGGACCGAAGAATCCGGCATTGCCGGCCCGGCCGTCCACGTGCAGCGTCACCACTTCGGCGATCTCCAGCAGTTCGGACAACGACGAACACCGGCGGGCGTTGCCCAGAGCCAGCTTGTCGTCGCTGTCGTAGAAATAGACCTGCATGCCGAGTGCTTCGGCGATCACCGACAACTGGGAGCCGATGTTGCCGTAACCGACGATGCCCAGTCGCCGGCCACGGATCTCATGGCTGCCGCTGGCCTGCTTGTCCCAGACGCCGCCGTGCAAGGCGGTGTCCTTCTCGGTGAGCCGGCGCGCCATCATGATGATCTCGGCCGTCGCCAGCTCGACCACCGAGCGGGTGTTGGAGAACGGTGCGTTGAACGCCGCGATGCCGTGTTCGGCCGCAGCGGCCAGATCGATCTGGTTGGTGCCGATGCAGAAGGCGCCGATCGCCTGCAGGTCCGGGGCCGACTCCAGTACGCGTCGGGTGACCTCGGTCTTGGAGCGGATCCCGAGCAGCGCCACCCCGGGAAGAGCTGCGATCAGTTCGTCGAGGTCCAGCGCTCCGCCGAGCGACTCGATCTCCATCCCGGCCTCGGTCAGCAGATCGACAGCCAGTGGATGGACGTTCTCCAACAGAAGTGCTTTCACGCGCTCCATCGTCCCAGGCGCCACCCTGCGGACGGGCAGCAGGGCAGGCCAGTCGCCGCGCTAACCTCGTGCGGTGACGGACCCGCACTCACCTCCGGCCCAGCTCATCGTGTTCGCCGGACTGCCCGGTTGCGGCAAGACCTCGCTGGCCCGATCGGTCGCCGACCGACTTGCGGTCACCTTTCTGCGGATCGACACCTTCGAGTCGGCGGTGGTCTCGACCATGCAGCCGGTCAAGGACAATCCGGTGGGCTATGTGGCGGCGGAATGGGTGGCCGAGGATCAACTGCGCAGCGGGCGTTCGGTGGTGGTGGATGCCGTGAACAGTGTGCAGATCGCCCGCCAGGGCTGGCTGGGTCTGGCCGACCGCACCGGGGCGGCTCTGCGCTTCGTCGAAGTAATCTGCAGCGATCGGTTGGAACATCGCCGCCGAGTGGAGTCGCGGGGCGCCGACTGGCCGGGGCACGACGTGCCTACCTGGAACCAGGTACGACGCCAGCAGTGGGAGCCGTTCCGGCAGCCGAGAACGCTGATCGACAACCTGGGCGATCCGCAGCAGCACGTCGAGCGGATCCTGTCGGTGATCGGCGCACCGGACCGATCGGGGAGCGTCGGTTGATCGGCGAGGAACACGCGGTGTCCGAGGTGGTCACTGCGCTGCGCGCCGCTGGCTGTGTGTTCGCCGAGGACGAGGCGCAGCTGTTGATGTCGGCGGCCGGCTCACCGGCCGAGCTGGCCGAGTCCGTCGCTCGGCGGGTCACCGGTGAGCCGCTGGAGTACATCCTCGGCTGGGCGGAGTTCTGCGGCCTGCGGATCGCCGTCGCTACCGGCGTCTTCGTGCCGCGCCGACGCACTGAATTCCTTGCCCAGCAGGCGATCTCCCTGACCGAGGGGGCGTCACTGGTAGTAGACCTGTGCTGCGGGACCGGCGCCATCGGGGCCGCGGTGGCTGCCGGCAGCGAAGCCGTGGTGTATGCGGCGGACATCGATCCGGTGGCGGTGGCCTGTGCTCGCCGGAACCTGCCGGCCGACCGGGTGTTTCAGGGCGATCTGTTCCACCCCTTGCCCAGGTCGTTGACCGGTCGGGTCGACGTGCTGGTGGTCAACGCGCCATATGTGCCGACCGCCGCTATCGCTCTGATGCCGCCGGAGGCCCGGTTGTACGAGGCCCGACTGGCCCTTGACGGCGGTGACGACGGCTTGGACGTGCACCGCCGAGTGTCGGCGTCGGCCCGGCGGTGGCTGGCGCCGGGCGGGCATCTGCTCATCGAGACCAGCCGACCACAGTCACCGCAGACCGCGAAGGCCATGACCGACGCAGGCTTACGGGCCCACGTCACCCGGTCCGAGGAACTGGACGGGACGGTGGTGATCGGTCGAGCTCCCGGACACTAGGCCGGCGGCTGCGCCGACGTCCCGGCGATGTTGACCATCCAATTGGTTCCGAACTTGTCCGTGCACATGCCGAAAGTGTCGCCCCAGGGCGCCTTCTCGAGCTGGGCGCCGATGGTCGCACCGTCCGAGAGTTTGTCCCAATAACCGCGCAGCTCGGCCTCGTCCTCGCCGCTGAGCGAGATCGAGATGTTGTCGCCCGGGTTGATGCTCATACCCTTCGGGGTGTCCGCGCCCATCAGGTTGAGACCGTTCGGCGCGGTCAACATGCCGTGCATGATCTTGTCCTGATCCTCGGGATGCTCACTGAGGTGGAACTCGGCGAAGGTGTTCATCGTCAGATCACCGCCGAACACGGACTGGTAGAACTCCATCGCCTGCCGGGCATCGCCGCGGAAGCTGATGTAGGGGTTGAGCATCGTCATCGCACACCGTCCTGTTGATCGCGGGACCCTCATCATCGGACGTGCTGGAACTGAACGCAACGGGTCTTCAGTGAACAACTGTGAATCGATTCGATCCGACAGAGGAGGCCCCGATGGCGAAGCTGATCTACTCGGCGATCACCTCACTGGACGGCTATGTTGCGGATCGGGACGGCACCTTCGACTGGGCGGCGCCGGACGAGCAGGTCCATGCGTTCGTGAACGATCTGGAGCGGCCGATCGGCTGCTATCTGTACGGCCGCCGGATGTACCAGACCATGCTCTATTGGGAATCTGCCAGCACTGGTCCCGACCGGCCCGCGGTGGAACGGGACTTCGCCCAACTCTGGCAGGCTGCCGAGAAGGTCGTCTATTCCAGCACTCTGGCGTCGGTGTCCAGCGCCCGGACCCGGATCGAACCTCGCTTCGATTCCGATGAGATCCGACGACTCAAAGATGTTGCGGAGCAGGATATCTCGATCGGCGGTCCGGAGCTGGCAGCGCAGGCGATCCGGGCCGGTCTGGTCGACGAGCACCGGATGTTCGTCACCCCGGTGATCGTCGGTGGCGGCACCCGCGCGTTTCCCGACGGCGTCCGGCTGTCGCTTGATCTGACGGACGAGCACCGGTTCGGCAACGGAGTGGTCTATCTGGCCTATCGGCCGACGGACCATCCGTGCTTCTTTGAGGTGATCGACGTCCAACGCTCAGTCGGCAGTCGCGGTCTCCATCGCGCGAAGCCGGGGTTTGCTGTCCCGGCAAATGGTCAGACCGTTGAGGTAATCGCGGCACTCGTCGACGGTCAGGCCCACCAGGGTAGCCAGTGCCGTCTGGGCAACCTCGTCCAGGCTTTCCATGGCATCACCGACATTGTGGCCGGGATGCCGTACTGAGAACCACTTGCGCATAGGTGCGAATGCCTCGTCCTGGGTGGCCAGCACATCGGCCACTCGGACCGAGACGGCGGCGCCCGGACGGACGTACCCCGCCAACATCGCCAGCTCCGCGCCGGCGATCAGATGACCGCAGTCCTCACCCAGCGCCTTGGCGATGACCCAGAGCACTTCCATCCGCAGCGAGCGATGGCCGGTCTCGTAGTTGGCCAGCGAACCTGCCTGGATGAGGCCGCCGGTCCGGCGGGCCACCTCGCGTTGACTCAGGCCCTGCCGTCGGCGCGACTCCCGAATTTGCGTGCGAATGGCAGCAGCGAACTCGGCTTGGCACTTGGAGACCATCGTTCGCCCGACTCCTCGGTTCCTGCCGTCGCGATACGTCCGGATCCCCGCCGGGGAGTATGCATCGATTTCACCGGATGTGCAGGATCATCCCGAAAAGTGGGACGAGGGTGTCGACCCGTACAGGCCATAATCTCGATTGCGGACGATCATCGTCCGGATACGGAGGTCACGGTGCGGGACATCAGCCCGACGGCTAGGTCGCTGCTCGCCCTGGAAGCGATCCAGGACAGTCCCGGCGTCTCGGCAGAGCGGCTGGCCGACCGGCTGGAGGTTTCCGAGCGAGCGGTCCGTCGCTACATCGCCATCCTGCGGGAAGCCGGAATCCCGATCGGGTCGACACCCGGGCGCTACGGCGGCTATCGGGTGGGCCGAGGCTTCAGGCTGCCACCGCTGATGTTCTCCCATGCCGAGGCTCTCGGTCTGGTGATGGCCGTCCTGCAGGGCCGCAGTGACGGTGCCGATCCCGCGGATCCGGCCGCCGTCGCCTTGGCCAAGATCATCCGGGTGTTGCCGGAGCCGGTGGCCGAGCCGGCCAAGGCGATCCGACAAATGAGCGCACGGGACCTGGCGGCACAATCGCTGACGCCGAACCCGGAGACCACCACCGTGCTCGTCCAGTCGTGCGCCGCCCAGCTCAGATTGCGACTCGGATACCGGGTGCGCGGCATCCCGGAACGCGACATGGAGGTTGATCCGTGGTCGGTCTCCGTCCTGCGGGGGAGGTGGTATCTGCTGTGCTGGTCGCACACCAGTCAGGCCAGGCGGATCTTGCGGGTGGATCGGATCGGCGCCGTGACGGTATTGCCGGACACGTTCGTACCGCAGGCGGATCTCGACCCGATCCGAACCATCGAGAACACCTCGCCGAGGGCTGGCGGTATCAGATCGACATCATCATCGACGCGCCGATTGCGGACGTGACACGGTGGATTCCGCGCCGGCTCGGCCGACTGGAGTCGATCGACGAGGGGCAGACCCGGCTGTTGGCGACCACCGACGAACCCGATTGGTACTGCCGGCAACTGCTGGCGCTGCCGGCACACTTCCGGATCGTCGAACCGGTCGAACTACGCGATGCCGCGAGCGTCATGATCCAGACCCTGCTGCATGCCGGTGGTCGGCTCCCCGAGCCCACCAATGATTCGTCCGCCGATCTGCTTGCCGATCCGATCGCCGATCTGGCCGCCGATCGGACCGCAGACACGGCCGGCGGCCGTTCCGGCCGGGACTGAACTGGTTCGGTGTTTGTCCTGATCTCCGCAAGCACTGGCGCCGGTTCCACGGTGGCCGGCGGCGCTGTGAGACAGCCACGAGTTGATTTCCTCCAGGGTCAACGGACATCGAACGGTGAGCAGGGTGCGTCGCCCAGGGCCGGTCGGCCCGGCGGTAGGTCGTCTCGGAGCAATAGGGTCGAACGCGGATCGGTGGTCGTACTGAGTCCGTCCACCGCCGACGACGCAGGTTGGCGTCGGATCGGCTTCGGGCTGAAGTCGGTTCGCAGGCGACACGTTGAACGGATCGGCCACTCGATGCTGACGGCCGGCCCCGGGGCTCAGACCTGGTGGGTCTTCGAATGATCCGGGCCAGGGCCTGATCCGGGCCAGGCTTGGTCCGGGCCAGGGCCGAGTGTCGGTAGTTCCCCATAGCGTCGTCATGGTCGCGCAGGTGAGATCCTGCGAACATCCGTCCAGCTGAGGAGATCGTCATGACCACTCTGTCCGATCGACCCAATACCGCACTGATGGTGATCGATGTCCAGCAGGGCAACACCACCGGTGCCCACCAGCGAGATGCTGTCGTCGCGAACATCGGCAGCCTGATCGACCGAGCGCGCAACGCACGAGTACCGATCGTCTGGGTGCAACACCATGATGAGCAGATGGCCGAGGGGACGGCCGACTGGCAGTATGTCCCGGAACTGGTGCGCCAGGAGTCGGAGCCGTTGGTGCACAAGACATTCGCTGACTCCTTCGAGGACACTGAGCTGGAACAGGTGCTGGCCGACGGCCGGATCGGTCGGTTGATCGTGACCGGCGCACAGACCGACGAATGCATCAGGGCCACCATCCACGGCGCCTTCACTCGTGGCTATGACGTGACCTTGGTCGGCGATGCGCACACGACCGAAGACTTGAGCGAGTGGGGCGCACCCACGCCGGACCAGGTCATCGCGCACACCAACCTGTACTGGGAGAATCACACGGCACCCGGGCGCACCGCCGGCGTCACCGAAACGAAGGACGTGAACTTCAGCAGCTGAGCGCTGGTTCGTCCGCCATACCCTGGCCCGGGATGGGATACCGCCTGCGCTCCGGGTGGTGCGGCCGGCGCTGGTGAGGTCTCGTTCGCTGCGCTCCCCCGCTTCTCACCTACACGGCCTGTCATGCCGCAGTGGGTGATTGTCGTTGGTAGGAGCCGGGTCTTCGGTCCCAGAGGACCTGTCCGTCGACGAGGGTCCCAGCCAGTTGGTCGCGGTGCACGATCGTATGGTGCCGGCCGCAGAGCAGGGCTCCGTTGGCCAGATCCGTGTGGCCACCGTCGATCCAGTGCTTGAGGTGGTGGGCGTCGGTCCAGTGGGCCGGTACTTCGCAGCCGGGGAAGGTGCAGTGCCGGTCCCGTAGCCACAGCGCTTGAGTTGACCGCCGGTGAACAGCCGCTGGGTGCGGCCGACATCCAGGATCTCGCTATCGGATCCCAGGACGACCGGGATGATCGCCGCATCGCAGGCTATTCGGCGGACTGTTTCCGGGCCGAGCAAGGATCCGTTGTCCAGGGATCCGACGACGGTGCCGGCGCCCATGGCGTTGCGGAGTTCGTCCAAGGTCATGGTGACGTAGACGGCGGCCTTGGAGTTGGTGGATGGCCGGTCGCCGGCGGCGACTGCCCGGCGGCACACCTCGATCAGTGCTTCACCCCGGCGCCGGCCGACCGGGCGGAGGTCCACTGTTCCGTCGGGTTCGGGTTGTGGTTTCGACAGTGGCCCGATCGCCGCCTCCAATACCGCGCGGCCTTCGGCGTCCACGGTGAGTTCGTAGCGGTAGATCCCGCCGTCATCCCGGCCCGGCGACAGGTCCACATATCGCTTCCGAGAATCCTGCTCGCCTTGGAACTCGCCGTCTTCGCCCCAGCGGGCCAGGATCTCCTGGTGCAGTTGTTTCACCGCGCTGCAGCCGTGTTCGGCGCCGATGTCGATCATCAGATCCAGCACCTTCTCGTGGGCGGCGACGGGCAGTCGGGCAGCGAGTTTGTCGAACTCCGCAGCGACCGTCACCGCTACGCTGGGGGTCACATCCGTGGACCGGACAGCGTCCGGCAGCCCGCCTAGGTCGTGCCGGCGCAGGATCGCCACACACTTCGCCACCGCCGCCGAGCCGCCGGTCTGCAGATGCCAGGCCGCGTCCCGTACCCATGCCGCGGTCGAGGCGCACTGCGACTGCTCGATCACCCCACGCTGCTCAGCCTCCGCGGCCGCGACGATCAGACCAGCCTCGGCCAACGCGCGGAGTTGATCCAGATCGCCGACCACCGCGGCCAGATCGTTGCCGCCCGCCTGGTGGATCACCGAGGAAACGTCCTGCAACGCTGCAACAGCAGCCGCGACACACTCGCGTCGCTGCGCCAGACTCAACGGCACCGCTGCTACTGCAACGTCACCCGCCGAAGTATCTACCCGATCCATACCGACAACTCTACGAACCAGGTCCGACAGTCGACCCCGCGGAAAGCGCTGCAGCACAACACATCCGGTCACAATCAGATAACAAATCTATCGGCAGCGTCAGTCCGAAAGACAGCTTGTCCGTCACCTCGGTTCTCCGAGCTTCGACCGACCAGCTCAATCGTCATCTGGCACCACCAACTCGGGCCACCACAGCTGCGCAACGAGCCCCAGACATCCGACACAGTTCGGCAATGATCCATCGCGATGCGCAGTGCAGCGCCGACAAGCGTCGCCCGTGCCTATTGCTCCGATGGAGCATGGCGGCAGTGTTCGATGAGCGTGCGGATCCGGCCGACATCCGCCAACACACCCCGCATCTGTTCGCGGTAGCCGTGGCGACGCACCCTGTTTCGCCCGCCTGCGCGATGCGGAACGGGCCGCCGTCATGTTCCGCGGACTGCTGACCGACACCACCCTGTCGAACATGTTCACCAACCACCCGCCGTTCCAGCTGCATGGGAACTACGGGATCTCCAGCGCGGTCACCGTGATGCTGTTTGCAGAGTTACGCGGACGAGATCTCCTTGCTACCAGCCGTTCCCGACGCGCGGCAGCGCCCCGATCATTCAGCGGATCCTGCGCCGGCGGTGGTAAACGGGTCAGGTGCAGGAAACGGCGGGGTCACCCTGTACACGATCGTCGGCACCACGAACCCTCGGAGTTGGTCACGTTCATTGACGGTGCTGGCTGGTGAGGATGACGAGTTGTTGGGTCGCTCGGGTCATCGCGACATATCGGTCGACTGCTCCTTCGATGGTCCCGGCGCCAGCAGTGCCGAAGGTCTCCGGGTCGATCAGCACGACCAGGTCGAACTCGAGTCCCTTCGACAACTCCGGGGTCAGCGACCGGACGCGGGATGACGCCTGGAGGATGGCTACTTCGGACTCAACACTGCCGATGACGCAAGCAATCCCGTCGGCATTCGCGGCGAGCCAGCTGTCCAGGATCGAGTCCAGATCAGCAGTAGACCCGTGGACGACCGGGACACCGTTGCTGCGGATGGAGGTCGGCACGTTGGCGTCCGGCAGCACCGCCCGGATGATCGGCTCGGCTTCCGCCATCACCTCTTCCGGCGTCCGATAGTTGATGCTCAGCGTGGCCAGTGTGATCCGGTCGAGTCCGATCCGCTCGAGTCGTTCCTGCCACGACTCGGTGAACCCATGCCGCGCCTGGGCACGATCCCCGACGATGGTGAAGCTCCGGGACGGGCAGCGCAGCAGCAGCATCTGCCACTCGGCGTCGGTCAGTTCCTGGGCCTCGTCCACCACGATGTGCGCGAACGGGCCGGCGAGGAGGTCGGGATCGGCGCTGGGCACGGCGGTGTCGTCGATCAGCACGTCCTTCAGGTCCTGCCCGCGGAGCATCGACATCACCAGCAATTCGGAATCGTCAGCTTCAATCAGTTCGGCGACGACAGCGGCCCGCTGCTCGCCCTCGGCGGCGATGGCGTCCTTCTGGCGGCTCTCGCGTAGCGCGGCCTCCGGGTCGCCGAGCCGCTGCTTCGATGCATCCAACAGCGGCAGATCGGACACCGTCCAGGCCTGCGAGTCCGCGCGCTGCAGCCGCTGCACCTCATCGGGGTGCAGCCAGGGAGCGCACATCCGCAGATAGGCGGGTACCGACCACAGGTCTCCGACCAGGTCAGCCGCTTGCAGCATCGGCCACGCACGATTGACGGTGGCCCGCAGCTCCTTGTTCTGCAGCAGCGACTTTCGGAGCAGATCATCGGAAATGTCTTCGTCGCCGCGGGAGTCCATCAGGATCGTCAGCAGCTCGTCCCAGATCCGCTCGCGGGCCTCGTTGTGCGGTGTACCGGGGTCCGGTGCGTTGAACGCCTCGGCCCAGTCATCGATACTCAGCCTGGTGTCGAACCAGTCGGTGGTGACCGTCATCGGCTCGGTCGGTGGTTCCTCGTAGAACCGGACGGCCGCCTCGATCGCCGCCACCATGTTCGCGGACGACTTCAGCAGTGCCACCTCAGGGTCTGTCTCGACTGCCGCGGCCCCGCCCTCGGCGACCAGGTCGCGCAACGTGCAGGTCTGCACTTCCTCCTCGCGCCGAGGCTGGGCAGGACGTCGGCGACATAGGCCAAATAGGGCCGATGCGGACCGACGAACAGCACGCCGCCCCGACGGTGATCGAGTCGAGGGTCGGAGTAGATCAGGTAGGCGGTGCGGTGCAGAGCGACCACGGTTTTTCCCGTGCCCGGACCGCCGTCGACCACCAGAGCGCCCCGGGATCCCGCCCGGATGATCGCGTCCTGGTCGGCCTGGATGGTGCCCAGGACATCTCGCATCCGGGTCGTCCGGTTGCTGGCAAGGCTGGCGATGAAAGCGGATTGATCATCGAGCGCTGCGCGGGATTCACCACCCTCTGACGTGTACACCTCGTCCCAGTAGTCGGTGACCCGGCCGCGGGTCCAGCGATATCTGCGGCGGCTGGCCAGACCCATCGGATTGGCGTGGGTGGCACCGAAAAACGGTTCGGCGGCGGGGGAGCGCCAGTCGATGAGCAGCTGACGCCCCGCGCTGTCCAGCAGGCCACGACGTCCGACGTACACGGGATCTGGATTGTCTGCGCTGACCATCCGCCCGAGGCACAGGTCAACGCCGTAGCGACGCAAGTCGCGGAGACGAGCGGTCAGTCGATGGATCTGCTGGTCCCGTTCCATCGCGACCTGACCACTGCCGCCGGGCGACCTGCGCTCGATGGCCAGGCGGTCGGACAGCTCGGCGATCCGCTGCTCGAGGTTCACCGCGATGTCCGCGAACTGCTGCTCGTCGTCGGCGATCAGCGTCGGGTCTACCTTGGCGGCGAGGTGGTCGGGAAGGTCAAACAGACTGGTGGTCAAGGGTTTCACGTCATCAGCTCCGATCTGAAGCGGCAACGCTAGATCAAAATTTTGGAGCTCATGAGCACGCCTGAACTCTGCTATAAATGAAATGGGAGCCGATGCCCCAGTTCCGTACTGAGGACGATCAGGGTGACCCTTCATGGGTAGCTGTTCCACTGCCGGCTCGTGCCGTGCCGATCCCTACGATGTCGATCATGGAAACCTGGCACGACGCCGCCGGCACACCTTGGTTGCTGTATCGGTTGGCCGACGGCGAGGGCGAGTCGATCAACATCGTCGGGGTCCTGCCCGGGGCGAGGGTGCGAGCACGTGCTGCGATGGCCTGCCCGGCCTTGGACTCGGTGGGCACAGCTGGCGGCAGCGAGTATTGGATGTCGGGGCGGCATCGGTTCGTGGTCGATCGCGCTGGCCCGTGCCTACCGTGATCTGCACGCCACCGTGCCCGACCCGCCGGTCGTGACCGACTTTCGCGCGCAAGCGGGTGGTGGCTCGCTTGTTGTACGAGGGACCAGAGGCCTTGGCTCAATATCCCTGGACCGCATGTCGGTCGGCAGTTCGCTGCTCGCGCCACACCGCCCGCCGGGGGACCGAGCGCACCGTGCGGCTCAGCGTGGGGATCAAGGCAACCCCGGCCGTCAACAGGCCCAGGATCACCATCGCGGCTGGTCCACCGAGACCGGCGAGTAGCGCGCCGCCGATGACCGGGGCGAGGGGCATCGCCGACATCGCGACGAACTGGGTGGTCGACTGGACGCGACCGATGAGATCCCCGGGGGTGACGGCGATCCGATAGGCCTGGATGCCGGCATTGCCGGCGGGGTTCAGGAACAGCCCGAACGAGAGCGCAGCCGCGACCACTGCCGGGTTGTTCCACAGCACCAGCGGTAGCAGCAAGGGTAGGAAGCTCCATGCGATGACCACCGTGAGCCGGCCGGTCGAGAAGCGCTCGATCAGCCACGGCGCAACGATGGCGCCGAGGATTCCGCAGGTACCGGCCGCCGTTTCGACCAGGCCGATCTGCCAGGGCGCGAAGCCGCCTTGGATCAGCCGCAGGACGGCGACAACGAACAGGGCGTTCACCACCAGGTTGGTCAATGCGCTCCAGCAGGTGAGCACCCGGAAGAGTGGGTTGTTCCAGATGAAGCGGAGGCCGTCGGCGATGTCCTGTCGCGGACGGCGGCGCGGGCCGGTGCGTTCCGGTGCGGACAGGTCGGTCCGGATCCGCCCGAGCAACATCCACGAGAGTGCGAAACTGATGGCGTCCGCGGCGAACGGCAGCCATCGGATCAGGCCGTACAGCGCACCACCCAAGGGGCCACCGACCAGCGTCGCAATGTGCCGACGGGCCTGGTTCTGGCTGAGCGCGGTCGGCAGGTCCTCCTCCGACACCACCGATCGCAGCGCCGAGATCTCTGCCGGCGCAAAGAGACCCGCTGCTGCCCCGGTGAGCAGTGCGACCACCAGCAGGTGCGGCAGGGTCAGCACACCCTGGCTGCCGGCTACCGCCAGCGAGGAGTACAGCAGGATGCCGGTTCCGCTGGACGCTCGCATCAGTCGACGACGGTGGACCCGATCGGCGAGCACCCCGGCGGGGAGCAGAGTTGCTGCCAGACCGAGCAGGTGCAGCGCTTCGGCGAGCGCTGCGATGAGAGCGGATCCGGTCATCGCCCAGGCGATCAGCGGGAAGACGAACATACTCACCTGGCTGCCCAGTTCACTGATGGTCTGGCCGATCCACAAAGCGGTGAAGTCGCGGTTCCCAGCGAGGGAGCGGTATCCAGGCATGATCCGCACCATATGATGCGCACTATGTATTGCGCAATAGAACGTGCGGATTACACTAGGCTGTCGGCATGCCCGAGCTCCGGCCCGTCCACGACCCCAAGCTGCTGCGCGCCATCGCGCATCCGGTTCGCAACCGGATTCTCACCGAGCTATCGGCGACCGGGTCGATGCGGGCGGCCGACATCGCCCGCGAGTTGGACGTACCGGCGAACCAGGCGAGTTTCCACCTGCGGCAGCTCGCCAAATACGGCCTGGTGGAAGAGGATCCCGCAGCGGCACGCGACAAACGAGACCGGGTCTGGCGGGTGATTTCTACCGATGGGTACTCCGTCAGTCTCGGTGAGATCGAGCGGGTCCCCGGTGGCAGGGCAGCCGCACAGGTGTTCCGCCGTAACGCGGCCGGCTGGGCTCACCAGGTGGTCGACCAGGCGTACCGCGCTGACCGTCCGACCGACGCGCATCGCTCGGTCAGCGATCACGCACTCAAGCTCACCAAGGCCGAAGCGAAGCAGCTCAATCAGGAGATGATCGATCTCGTATCGTCGTGGGCCGACCGCACCCGGGGGAGCGATCCTAAGCGGCGGACCTACCTACTGTTTTCAGTGTTGCAACCACACCCCGACCTACCACGCGACAAGGACTGAAGATCGACTCGCTACGGTCGCCTACGACTGATCAGGCGGCCGCCCTGTCCGGATGGCCATTCACAGATTCGAAGGACGATCATGACAGCGATGAGCAGAATCCAAGCACGTCGACCGAGCTTCACATCTCGCCGCTGCGGCATGGTCGAGCAGCAAGGATCCCGACTGTGACGGATACCGTCCCGTTCGCTCTGGTGGTACTGGTCGTCGCGGTCGTCGGTCTCCTGGCAGTCCTGTCGAATCGATTGAGCGAGCGTGTTCACGTGCCGGCCCCGGCATTGTTCCTCGCGGCCGCGGCCGTGGGAGCAGCGTTGTTCCCCTTCATACCCCAGCCTCCTGAACGACTGGTCGAGCGGGTGGTGACCGTCGCCCTACTGTGCATCCTGTTCGACGGTGGACTGCACCTGGGATGGTCCAGGTTTCGTTCTTCGCGCGCCCCGATCGTGGCAATCGGCGTTCTCGGTACCTTTCTGACCGCCGGAGCGGCGGCAGTGGTCTGCCACTTTGCCTTCGGCCTGAACTGGTATCTGGCGTTGTTGCTCGGAACCGCTGTATCGCCGACAGACCCGGCGGTGGTGTTCTCGGTACTCGGCCGTCGCGAGATCGACGGGCGCAGTGGAGCGATTCTGAAAGGGGAGTCCGGCGCCAACGATCCGGTCGGAATCGCCCTGATGGCCAGCCTGATCACGGCGGGGGGGATCAGCGCTTCCGGACTGGTCCAGATCGCCGGTCAGTTCGCCCTGCAGATGGGTGTCGGACTAGTGGTCGGTGTGGTGGGCGGCCGGGTTCTGCTGTGGTTCATGCAACGCGTCTCGTTGCCCGCCGAGGGTTTGTACCCGTTGCGCACGCTGGCCTGCGTATTCATGCTCTTCAGTGTCGGAACGCTGGCGTCCGGATCCGGGTTCCTGGCCGTGTTCGTCGCCGGCATTGTCATCGGGGACGAACGCGCCCCGTTCAAGCGCGAGGTGGAGCGTTTCCACTCCGCCCTCGCCAGTCTCGCCGAGATCGTCGCGTTTATCGTGCTGGGTCTGACAGTCGACCTCGCTGTGCTCGCCCGTGCGGATGTCTGGATTCCAGGCCTGGTCCTCGCTGTGGTGGTTGCGTTCGTCATCCGTCCGATCCTTGTCGGGCTCTGTCTGCTACCGGTGAAACTGCGGCCGGCGGAACGCATCTTTGTGCTATTCGCCGGCCTGAAGGGTGCGGTACCGATTCTGCTCGCGAGCTTCCTGCTGGCCGCGAACGTCCCGGAGAGCGAGCGACTGTACGGGATCGTCGTGATCGTGGTCACATTCTCCGTCGTCGCCCAGGCCGGCCTGGTTCCTGCCGTGGCTCGGTGGTTGCGGCTACCGATCCGTACGATGCACCCAGAGCCCTGGGCCTTCGGCGTGCGACTGCGCGAAGAACCCGAAGGAGGCGACCAGTTCACCGTGGCAACGGGTTCGCCCGCCGACGGACGGACGATTGCCGAGTTGGACGACCTGCCCGGCGAAATCTGGATCAGTTTCGTGGTGCGAGACCACCAATTGCTCACCGTCCGGCCCGGAACCCGGTTACGGGCGGGTGACGAAGTGTTGGTGGTCGGCCACCCTGACGACCACACCGCCTTGACCAGGATGTTCGACGCACCGGCCCCATGATGTCCAGACGGGCCAACGGGTCTGCCCCACATCGGTTGACGCCCAGAGCGTCAGCGTTCCCCGGACCACCGGCCCTGCAGAGCGTCCTGAACCTCTCGATCACACTTGTTCAACCCGGCGCGTTCAGTGTCGTCGAGCTCCTGTGCGGCGACGGTGGCCCGCAGACGTGCGAGTTGCTCGTAAACCGCCTCCCGCCGCTCGGACGAATGCACCGACCAACCGACTTCTCGGAGCAACCCGAAGAGTCGCGCCATCACCACCGGATCGGCCGCACCGTAGCGGCGTGGCTGAGTGACTGCCTCGTCCAACAGCGGGGCGAAGCTATGCCGACGGCAGATGACCCGCACTTGCCCGTCCTCTCCGCGGTACACCTGATCCCGGAGATCGTGGCGGGCGATCTCGCAGATCAGGGCGGACGTGTGTCCGAGTGAATGCACCGCCGTCGTCGGGTCATTGACGCCGGGGGACAGGGCCTTGGTCGTGACGTCCGTGAGTTGCCCGAGCCCGAAGATGAAGTCCTGGGTGTCATTGCGTTCCATACCGATGGTGAGGAAACTGCCGAGAACTCCCTCGAAATCCTCCTGTGCAGCGTCATCGGCAGCGTTCTGCTTCCTCCAGAAGCGGCCCATCGGGGTCCCGGCCACGACGAACCCCCCCCCCCCCCGGCGATCGCTCGATGATCACCACGGCGTCGAACTCGGCCGCCGCCGAACACAGTCCGACGTGTCGACTGCGGTGAGGAATCCTGAGCGTTCGGCGAGAATCAGGGTGGCGTTGGCATGACCCCATCTGATTGATCCAGGTTGAGTGAGAGTCTTGATGTCCACGATGGTGGACCGAAGGGCTCGATGATCATGACGACGAGGAAACGACACACGCCGGAGCAGGTCGTGCGGAAGC
>JAABUR0100001555.1_pt1 | contig 40347 bp, 37 predicted proteins | sample 5560091 | NCBI WGS metagenome assembly JAABUR01 (sample SAMN10711879, study PRJNA513375) | rock metagenome | isolation source: Antarctica rocks | place: Antarctica: Victoria Land, University Valley sud | reverse complement strand
CTGTAGAATAATCAGATCTACAACTTCATCACCAGCTATAGAAATAAAGTAATGCAAGCCCTCACTGTAGTTAACAATCTGTGTAGAAGAAAATATAGGTCAAAATCGGTGAAAGCAAATAACAATGGCAACTTCTTTCATCCCTTTGTAAACACTCCAACATTCGATAACGATGCATTTCCCCAAAACGCGCGGATGTCGCTCAACAGCATATCCGAGCCCTCTACCGCTGCGAAATGCCCTCCACTAGGGTGAACGTTGAAAACTACTGAACTGACTGTTCAGATTTCTATTGAAAAAGGGGTGATTAATTCTAAACTGGCCGAACGAGTATTTATCCCCCCGCTCGGCTGACTAATTATTGTTGAGCCGATTGTTGAGCTATTTTGTTAGGCTATTTCTGCCTTCAACAGCTCTCAGGAATATAGGATTAACCAGCTGACTTCAGCTGATTTCATGAAAGCAAAGAAAGAAAAGAAGCAAAGAAAGAAAAGCGAATAGTAATGCAACGTCGAACAAGCAAAGAATCAGCAGAGATCAAGCAACAGACCTCATTTGAGTCGATTAATAGAGATATATTGAGAGTAGAACAGCTCGCACTCTCTCTCAATTCTCATTCGAAATCTATGAATCTTTGAAAGCTTTGAACATCTTTCTTTCATTTGAATAAGATTCAAGAAAGATTTGAATCATGAAACTAATAGATTTGAAGATTTCTTTGCACTTCTCTTTCAGAATGATGTACTTCTTAACTCTTATGATCTTCTTGTATTGTTGATCTAGATCGATCAGTATCTTTCTCTGATTTCTAGCAATTTCATATAAGAACTCGCACATCAATCTTGTGTCTTTTAGTTCTTGTGCTGATTCTGATTTCTTGTTCTCATTTTCTGAAATCAACATGAGAATAACGTCAATATCATTCTTCTTCTTGTCTTCAATGCGTGTTCTTTTCACTGAAATTCTAGAGTATAGATTCTCGTCAATGATTCTTCTTTTGAGATTTGAGTTTTTATTGATGACAGAGATGAATAGTTGAATCAAAGATGTTGAGTAGGTTTGACTGAGTGTTTGAGCTGACATGTGAGCAGATATCATTGTAAAAGTAAATATCTGTGCAGAAATTGATGTAGATATCAACTTAGAAACTGATTTAAATATTGACGTAGAATCTGAGCTAAATATTAACATAGAAACTGAGATAGATTTAACTTTCAAATGCATAACTAAGTTCTCTTCTTTCACTTTCTTACTTGCATTCAACAATTCAATTTCTCATTTAATCATAGCTAGCTTTTGTATTGCATCTTTGAACTCATGCAATTGATAGCATTCATTTACTACAGCATAACATAGTCTGTCGTGAGCATTCTTGATGTAATACGTTGATTCTTTAGATTGACGAGTAGATTGAATATATTCTTTATGTTTGAAATCTTCAAGTCATCAATTCAATCTGAAACTCGCTACAAGATTGAATCTCACTATTTTTTCTAGTCAATAATTCGATAAATAAACATATTTAAATGAGTATATTTTGTTGATAAACTTAAGAGAACTTGCATCATATATGAAAGATGTCAAGCTTGTCAAAAATATGTCAAAAAGCTTTCATGTTTTTAAATGATCTGAATCATCTTCTTCATTCTCAAATTCTCATTTCTTGAAAACATTAGATTTCTTCATCTTGTCAATTCTCATAGTATGATTGAATTGATGAAGTGAGTTGTAAATGAGATGATTGATGAGACGAGTTTGAAGGTGTGAAGACTGTGATTTATGAGATGAAGTGTAAATGACGTAGCTGATAAGATGAGTTTGAAGATGACGTGATTAATGAGATGATAGATTGATAGTAGAAAAAGATGTGATTGATAAAATGAGATGTAAAATGTAAATGATCTTCTAGTGTATTAAATAAATCAACTTCGTCAATCTCATCATTGCTTCAATTTGATAGAACGAAGTGTTTAGAAAGAATAAATACTGAGTAAAATTACTCTTGATCTCAAATTCTTAATATCTCTTTCATTTATCATCATAGAGTGAGTTTCTCTGAGACTTAATTCAAAAGTGACTTCTTTCTTTTGAAAGATTTCTCTCTTCTTGTATAGTAAAATATCATTCAAATGATATCTTTTAATGACTTCATTTTTATGCAATTTCTGCACATGTTCTGAGTTTTCTGAAGAGATTAAATTTATCAAAAGACGAGATCTTAATCATCTTGACTTCAGTTTTCTATCTCTCTGATTATCAACAAGATGATGTCATATGATCATTAAATTCTTTGCTTTGAATAGTTGTTGTACTCTATGTTGAAATTATGTTTAGAAACTAATCAGAGTGCATGCGTGACTAGAATGTTTGATTTATAAAGATAGTTATAACTAAGACTTTAAGAATACAGAAGAAAGAAGATACAAAAAGCAAGAAGAACATGCTTTATATAGTAATTACTCAGATTGACGCTAGTCTCAAAGAGAACGTGTTGAAACACAAGAAAGATGTTGATTTGAAAGATGTTTATGACACAAAGAAATGTGTTTATCATAAACATCTGTTAATTACTCATAATACAAAGAAGTGTGTTTATCATAGAAGATAATAGAAGCTGATTTAGAAGATGCTAGAAAAAAAAAAGATGCTGAGTCATATCTGAGTCAAATCTGAGTCAGATTCAGATCAGATCTCGACTAGATCTTGACTAGCTTTAATCATTATACAAAGAACTCGCTAGCGTTCATTGCAAATTAATTAAAACTTCAGTCTTGTTCAATCTTGATACACTCATAACATTACTCTTCTCTTTGAAAATTCATGTTTACATGAATAGAACAAATGAAACGCAAAAATTTTCACTGTTTTTCAATTTAGTGTGACTTGTCTGAATAAAACTTATGAAATTTAACTAGAACTTCTTTCAAGCTCTTGAATTCTTCTTTATCAACATAATATCATTCGTTGTTTTAATTTAGTTTCGTTCATTTGATCTTGTATTGTATTCAATCTTGATATCATCTAGAGTTCAAAATGTCATTTATCTTTTAATGCTCATCGTCTTTAATAGTGAGAAATTTAAATGATTCTGAATGCTGTTCTGATAAAAAGTCATTGAAATAAGAATGTAATAGCTTTGAACTGAACATCAAATGCAGCTGCTTCATGCTTATTAATAAACAGAGATGATAGAAGATTTCAACTTTGACAGTGATTTGATAAAGTTTTAACTGTTTATCTTTCAAATTCTTACATGATCTAATTGTCTTTATGTTTTTAAAGAATAATCAAACTCAGTCATTTACTTCATAAGTGATGTCTTATCTATGTTTATTGATCTGAGCTTTGATGATCTGCTTCGTCTTTTCTAATTACTGATGATCAAAGATAAGAAGTTTTTTCATTTAATTGATAATATCATCTGCTTTTCTAGCTTCAAGACATTCATGAATTGTTTCGTAGTCAGTTGTATCTGAATTGAAACTCATTCGTGAGTGAAAATTCTTATTGAAGTAGAATGAAGTCATTGAGATGATCAAGAAAATATTGAAATTCTCGCTGAATTCTATCATTAATAGTCATTTTGCTCAGTTATTCTGCATGTAATTGCAGTAGATTCTTAGTTTACATTTAACATCTTAATTAGCTCATTTCAATTAATCATTAATCTCAAAATAATAAGCTGTTGATAGACTAGCTGTAATTTTTAGTCACTTGCAAAGACTTTGTTACATGATTGATATAAACTGAAAGTTTCTGTTCAAAACAATAGAACTAGATAGATTATGAAGTTGATAAACGTTTCATAACATGATTCAAATTGTTTCTTCAACTGAGATGTCATCATCTCTTCAATAACAGAGAACATAATGATGTTTCTTGATGAGATGACATGTGATTGTGCAAATGATGTTATAATCTTTTGATAGAGATAGCTCAATAATGAAGTTCATAATTATATCTTTTCAGCGTTTCTGTGAAATCGATAGAGAATGAAGTAGTTTATTAATGCTATTTCTAGATGTCTTGCTTTGTTGATAAACATGACAATTTCGAATGTAACGTTTAATTGTTACTCGATGATCTGATCAATAGTAAAAACGTTGAACTAGATTGATAGTTCTTTGATTATCAGAATGAAAGATGAAAGACTGATTATGAATTTTCTTTAGCAATTTTGTATGCATATTCTTAGAAACTCACAGTAGATCTTTTCTGAACAAAACGTCGTCAATGATCTCGTAGTGCTTCAATTCAGTACTATGTAGCTTGAGCTTATTTTCGCTTATAGCTTGTTTATACTCATTGCAAAGCTCATTCATCTTGTTGACATTTTTTACTCGCTGATAGAGATCAACTTCAGATTCAATAGCTAGAATATTTATTTTATTGAGTGTCAGAATGATCTGATAGTGATCTTCAGTACGCTGAGTTGATTCAGAGATGTTGATCAGAAACATTCTGATTAAAGCATTGACTTTAATGTTCATTTTACTTGATTGAAAAATAATCTGAAAGTTAAACTTGAATAGAATATCTAAATAATTAACTTGACGTCAAGTCAACTGTTTGTTTTTCATGAAAATCTTCAAAGTCTGATGATCAATGAACATCTGAATGAGCAGCTCTGTGCATTCTAGCTTGAGTCTTCAGTGTTCAAAACATTGAATAATGACTAGCAATTTCTTGTTATAGATGTGATAATTGCATTCAGCAAAAATCATGCTTTTGCTGTAGAATGCTACTGAATGAAGAATACTCTCATCATCATACTGAAATAATATTTCATCTTTGACGTAGTCAGAGACATTGATTTTCAGAATAGTCTGTCATTTTGAATCAAAGTGTTGTAAAATTAAGATTGAGCTGATTTGTTTCTTTAGATCATCAAAAGCTTGAATATAGACTTTGTTTCAAACAAAAGATGTATTCTTTCTAATTAGCTGAGTAAATGATTTGACTAGCTTCAAGAAGTCTCTAATGAAACAACGATAGAAATTAACAAATCTTATGAAGTTCTGAACTTCTTTTAGATTGATCAACGTAGTTCAGTTGACTATGACTTTCACTTTGATAGAATTCATATAAAGATCTTGTTTTGAAACTATGACTTCTAAGAAGACAGTTTCTTCTACGTTGAATTTGCACTTTCAAATATCTACTTGTAGATCAGCTTCTCATAAATGATTTAATATCATCTTGACATGTTATCAATGTTCTCATTGAGTTTTGCTGTAGATCAGAATGTCGTCTAGATAGACTTGACAGAAGTCACTTAGAAAGTTTCAAAGAACATCATTCATATACTGCTGAAACAAGATGAAATCATTGATAAGTTTAAAAGATAGCATCTTTGATTTGTATGCTTCTAAAGCGATGATAAAAATAGTATAGTTCTCACTATCAGAATGCATTTGCAGTTTGTTGAAAGTCGAAATGATATTTAATTGAGTCAGATGCTTGCAATCAACTATTTTTTCAATCATCTCATCTATCAAAGATAAAGAATAGCAATTTCTTTTGATAATAGCATTGAGTTTTTAATAGTTAACGCAGAATTGTAGATCTTTATTTGCTTTTGAAATGAACAGAATGAATGAGAAATACAAAGCTTTGCTAAAGATTATAAATTCTTTGAAAAGATTCTCGTTCAGATATTTCTTTACTTTCTGAAGCTTGTAGAAAGACATTCAATATACTCAACAGCAAGATGACATTACATCACTAGTAAGCTTTATCTTATGATCATATGAATGATGAGACAATAGCTTGTCTGCTTGAGCTTGATCAAAGACATCTAGAAAATCTTGATACTTTGATGATAACTTGACTTTAACATTCTCTAAATTCTAAGTCGTTTCATCGACTGAGAAAATGTTTATGACATTTAGTTCACATTGAGTATTGTAGATGATTTCTCTATCAATGTCTTTAATGAACATAGCAAAAATCTTAATCTGATTCTTCTTTTTTCATTTTACTAGTACTTGAAAAGAGATGACGTTTATGTTTTGAATCGAAAATGACTCTTTCTGAATAATTGAAACTGAGTGCTTGAGCATCTTAAAGATCTTGCTGTGAGCTGCTGAAAAGATCAAAGTCGATTGTAATCAACTTGAATGCTTTGTATTTAACGAAATTGAAAAAATCGAAATCGAAATATTTAATTGATCAGAGAATACGATAGTATCATGTCTCATGTTCAATAATATTTCATTTTTATTCATTTAGAATTTGCTCAATATAGCTTCATGATGCTCAATATTAACTATCAGCATTGATATAATCAATTTCTTATGACTTTTGATCGTGAGATTGAGTAGAATCTTATGAGTAATAGTCTTTCTAGCTAACTTCTCATCATATTCTCATATTAACTTCTTTTTTGCTAGTGATATAAATTATATTTCAAGTTTCTGACAGATTTTATTGACTAGCTTGTCATGTATCAGCATGTAGACGACGAAATTACTATCTATCAAAGAACAAAGACTGAAAGAATTGCTCTGAAAAATAAGAGAAGCATTGATCAGAAATAACTTTTCAAAATAGTTTTCTTTCAATAGAACTTCGATTTGACTGCACAAAAACATGATTTTTATCTCTTTAATGATTCTGAAAAAGATAATTAGTTTTTTGAATCAGAATCTGACTCAAAGTTTGATGTAAATTGATCAAACTCATTATTTTCTAATGCATTGATTCTCGAAGTTCAATTAAAGTACTTTTTAAAAGTATGATCTGATTTGTGACAGATGAAACAGATTTCAGCTTGTAAATCAATGTCTTTGACGTTAATTAAAATCGCGTCATATGATTTTGAATGATTGACGAAAGTAGTAACTTCAATCTTTCTATAGAGATTCAATAAATCTCATTTCTCAGCAAAGATGACTTGCTTTCTGACTTTGTTCAGAAATTTCTTTTCTTTGATGTCACTCATGATTCAATGCTCATTGTTCAAACAAATCAAATAACTACAAACTTCATTCAGAGATTCTGACTGAATGTTACAAGTGTATCAAGGCTGAAAAAGACTGAAGTTCTAATTAATTCGCAGAGTACGCTAGCGAGTACTCTGCGTATTAATTAGAGCTAGTCAGTGTCTCTAGCTCAGATCTGACTCAGTCTCTATTTTCTTTTCTCAACATCATCTTTCTTTCTACATCATATTCTACTCATGTCACAAACACATTCTCTTTGAGCTTAGCGCAGTCTCTGAATATTACTTAAATAAAAGCTTTTATACTCATCTTCTTCTGTATTCTTAATATTCAGTTATAGCTATTTCTAAAGATCAAGCACTATTCAATTCTGACTTTCGCTGATTGACTCATCTAGACACGATTCTGACATTATATTAAGAATTTGTTAATCACATGATACTGATCTCATTACTCATTCAACATACTCGTACAGATAGAACAAGTCTAAAGAAATTCGTTTATCTGATGATCAATGCAATCAAAAGACTGAACAACACTAGAAAGTTTGATAGAATCAACAACAAGACTGTTTGAATCACTAGACAACTTATCACTCACTAAGTATGCAAAGTTCACTTGATCAAGAGAATCAACTCATTCTTATAAAATAAATGAGTGAAAATAAGCTGTTCAACTCAATTAAGAGAATCAACGATAAAGAATCTTCGTGAATTGCTTGAGAATCATCAAAAAACTCACAAATCAAAAATATTCTTCTAATCAACAACATTCTTTTCTGAAGATTAAACACTTGATCATACGTCTTCATTAATACTGTTGAGCATCATCATTCGCTCGATCTCATTCTTTCTTCAAATTTCATCATGTCAAAACGTTCATCTATCGAAGAACGTTTCAAAGAATTTCAAAGTCGCTTTTCTTAAATTTCTGAGACTGATTCATCGAAATTCTCTAATGCTGAATCATTCATCAATGAAGATGACAAGTCATTCACTGAAACAGTAGTATTCTTTGTTTCTATCGAAAACTGAAAGACTTGATGCATGATTTTTGACAGACAAGCTGAGTAATCAACAAGACAACGAAATCAAAGAGTTGAAGATTAGACTTCAAACTAAAGAAATCACTTCTTCTGATTTCATTTACTTTAAGCGTTCTAGATTTCAGAAAATATCTGATTCTTTCTGATTTACTGATGAAAAGAATTCTACTTGAGAAAACTGATACGACAAAATTCAGAATAAACTAGAGATCAACATCGATCTCTTTTCAAATGAATGAGTTAAACTGAGCTATGTACATTTCAGATTATTTGATGACGCAGCTGATGTCGCTCAATCTAGACGCGAACGTGACTATGTTAATCTTTATAAGATCATCGATGATTTTTTGAAAGAACTAGCTGAGTTGTTCAATGATTCAGATAAGAAAGTCAACTTTCATAGAGAATACTACAACTTGATTCAAGAATCAAAGAAGTTCAGCGAGTTTTACACTCAGTTTCAACGATTATCTTTCTATCTGAAGTATCACGAAAAGCAACTGATTGTTGATCTGAAAGATAAAATAAATCTTCGTCTTCGATTCATTTGAATAAATCAATTAGTTCAATCTGATTCTCTCAAAGAGATTCGTTTCTATCTGATTCATTTGAGAAATCAAGAACAAAGTCAATCTCATCAAACATGTCAATGATCTGTCAAAGATCATCTTTCATAAAGCTGTTGTTACTTAATCAGTCAATCATTCAAAATCTGATCATCTAAAGTCGCGTGACGCGATTTTAACTAACGTCAAAGAAGCAAACGTTCTAGTCGAAATCTGTTTTATATGTCATAAATCAGATCATAGCTCTAGAGAGTGCTTTGATCAATCTACTAGAATCAATGCAGTGAACAATAAATACAATCATTTCAAATTCAAATTCAATTCAAATTTCGATTTAAAAAACTAGTCATCTCTTCAAAAGTCATCAAAGAGATAAAGATTATATCTTTGTGCAAACTAGATAAACTTCTATCAGAAGAGAATTACTTTGAAAAGTTGTTTTTAATTAATGTTTCTCTCAACTCTCAGAATTGATCTTTTAGTCTTCGTTCTCTGATAAACAGTGATTCAGTCACTCATATGCTCATACATGCTAATTTAGTCAATAAAGTATGCAAGAAACTAGAAATTCAATCTATATCATTGATAAAAGAGAAGTTAATAAGAGACTATGATAAGAAGATATTTAAGAAAATTATCATTCATAAAATTCTATTCAATCTCATCATCGAAAGTCATAAGAAATTGACTGTATCAATGCTGATAGCTGATATCAATCATCATGAAGTCATATTAAGTAAGTTTTAAATGAATAAAAACGAAATATTATTGAATATACAAAACGACGTCATTGTTTTTTCAAATCAATTAAATACTTCTATTTCGATTTTTTCAATTTCTCTCAATTTAAAGCACTCAAGTTGATCGCGATCAACTTCGCTCTCTTTTATCATTCAAACTAAGATCTTTATTATGCTCAAATGATCTGTTTCAACTACAATTAAGAAAGAATCGTTCTTGATTTGAAGCATAGATGCAGCTTCGTTCAAAACTCTACTGAATCAATCAAAGAAGAATCAGACTGAAGTCTTTGCTTTATTCATGATTGATATTAATAGAGAAATCACGTATAATACTCAGTGCAATTTGAATGTTCTAAACAACTTTGCAATTGATGAAACAACTCAGAATTTGAAAGATATTAAAGTCAAGCTGTCATCAGAATTTCATGAGTTTCTAGATGTTTTTGATTGAGCTCAATCAAATAAACTATTCTCTCATCACTTCTACGATCATAAAATTGAGCTCATCAGTGATTCAACGTTTTCTTGCTGTCAAATCTATCAAATGTTCTTTGTTAAACTTCTGAAAGTAAAGAAGTACTTAAACGAGAATCTGTCGAAGAAATTCATCACTTCTAGTCAGATTCTCTATTTCTTCTTCATTCGATTCACTCTCAAAGCAAATAAAGATCTTTGATTCTGCGTGAACTATCAAAAGCTAAATGTCATTTTCAAAAGAAATAGATATTCTCTATCGCTGATAAATGAGATCATTGATAAAATAGTGAATTGCAAGCATTTAACTAGATTGAACATCATATCAATGTTCAACAAACTTTGAATGCATCTTAATAGTGAGAATTACATCACTTTTATCACTGCTTTAGAAGCATATAAATACAAGATGCTATCATTCAAACTGACTAATGAATCAATCTTCTTTCAGCAATATATGAATGATGTTTTATGAAACTTTCTGAACGACTTTTGTCAAGTCTATCTAGATGACATTCTCATCTATAGCAAAATGAGAAAGAAACATAGAGATTACATCAAACTAGTATTAAGTCGACTACATGAAGCTAAACTGCAGATGAATATTTGAAAGTACAAATTCAATGTAAAAGAGACTGTCTTTCTAGAAGTCATTGTATTAGAACTAGATCTTTGTATAAATCTCAGCAAAGTGACAGTCATAGTCAGCTGAATCACTTCAATCAATTTAAAAGAAATTTAGAACTTTGTGAGATTTGTTAACTTCTATCGTCGTTTCATTAAAAACTTCTCGAAGCTAGTCAAATCATTCATTCAGCTGACTAGAAAGAACACGTCTTTTGTTTGAAACAAGATCTGTGTTCAAGTCTTTGACAATCTAAAGAAACAAGTCAGCTCAATCTCAGTACTTCGTCACTTTGATCTTAAACGACAAGCTATTCTGAAGATCAATGCTTTGAACTATGTAAAAGGTGAAATAATATCTCAGTACAATGACAAGAAAGTTCTTCATTCGATGATCTTCTACAGTAAAAGCATGATTCTCGCTGAAATCAATTATCACATTTATAACAAGAAATTGCTAATCATTATTCAATGCTTCGAACACTGACGACTCAAGCTGAAGTGCATCAAACTACTCATTCAGATATTCATTAATCATTAAACTTTGAAGATCTTCATGAAAAATAAACAGTTGAATCGATGACAAGTCAACTATCTGAACATTCTGTCAAAGTTCAACTTTCAGATCATCTTTAAATCAGACAAAATGAATACTAAAGTCAATGCTTTAACTCAAATGTCTCTAGCAAACATCTCTGAATCAGCTCAATGACTTGAAGATTGTTTTCAAACTATTCTGATCTTTGATAGAGTTGATGTTCTATTCATTGAATCGAAAGCAAATTTCTATCAGTGAATGCATATGATCAATCAAATGAATGAGCTCTGCGATGAATATAAACAAGCTATGAATGAGAACAAGCTCAAATTTCATATCACTAAATTGAAGAACTGCAAAATCATTGACAGCGTTCTCTTTAGAAAAGGCTTACTGTGAATTCTCAAGAATATGCATATGAAACTGCTACAGAAAATTCATGATCAGTTCTCAATCTTTCATCTCAACAATAGATGAACTATTGATTTAATTCAACGATTCTACTATTGATCAGATCATTGAGTCACAGTCAGACAGTACATTCAAAACTATCATGTCTGTCAGCGAAGCAAAGTCTCTAGAGATAGCATCAATGAACTTCATCATTCTCTACTCATTTCACAAGAACGCTGAAAAGATATAACTATGAACTTCATTACTGAGCTATCTCTATCAGAAGACTATAACGTTATTTGCACAATCATATGTTGTCTCATCAAAGAACATCACTATGTTTTCTGTCATTGAAAAGACGATGACATCTCAGTCGAAGAAACGGTTTGAATCATGCTATGAAACGTCTATCGACTGCATGATTTATTCAGTTCTATTGTTTTGAACAGAGACTCTCAATTCATATCGACTATGTGAAAGAGTCTTTGCAAGCGACTAAGAATTACAGCTAGTTTATTCACAGTCTATCATTCAAAGATCAATGATCAGACGAAACGAGTCAATCAAGACGTTGAACGCGAACTTAAAATCTATTGCAATTACATGCAGAACGACTGAATCAAATGAATATCTATGATGAAATTCAGCGACAATTTCAATATCTTCTCAATCATCTCAATGATTTTTTTCTACTTCAATAAAGATTTTCACTTTCGAATGAGTTTCAATTCAGATACGACTGACTACAAAATCATTCGTGAACAACTGAAAGTTAAAAAAGCAGATGATATTGTCATTCAAATGAAAGAGTTACTGAGCTTTAATCATCAACAATTGAAAAAGACGAAGCTGATTATTGAAGCACAGATTAATAAACATAGATGAGACGTCATTTATGAAGTAAAGAACTGAATTTGACTATTCTTCAGAAACGTCAAAATCACAAGATCATGCAAAGATTTGAAAGATAAACAACTAGAATTGTATCAGATCACTGTCAAAGCGAAGATTTTCTATCATCTTCATTTATCAGTCAGCATGAAGCATCTGCATTTGATGTTCAACTCAAAGCTACTGCAATCATATTCAGAAGACTTTCTATCAGAACAGCATGCAGAATCTCTCAGATTCATCATTATTGATGAAGATGATGATGAACATTGAGAGATAAATGACATTCTGAACTTCAGATGCTATCAAGATTGAATACAGTACAAGATTAAATGAAAAGATTTAGATAGAAATGATGAATGATACTATGTCAATAAAGATGAATTCAATGACTTCAAGAAAATTTTGAACGAATTTTATGTGCTATATTTAAGAAAGTCACGCTAGTATCGAAATAACTCAATAAGAAAGCAAGTAAATGAGCTACATTCATGTGAACATGAATTTTCAAAGAGAGAAATAATGTTACAAGCGTATCAAGGCTGAAAAAGGCTGAAGTTCTAATCAATTCGCAGAGTATGCTAGCAAGTACTCTGCGTATTGATTAAAGCTAGTCAGTGTCTCTAGCTCAGATCTGACTCAGTCTCTATTTTCTTTTCTCAATATCTTTTTGTTCAACATCATTTTTCTTTCTACATCACATTCTACTTGTGTTACAAACACATTCTCTTCAAGCTTAGCACAGTCTCTGAATATTACTTAAATAGAAGCTTTTGTACTCATCTTCTTCTGTATTCTTAATATTCAGTTATAGCTATTTCTAAAGATCAAGCACTATTCAACTTTGACTTTCGCTGATTGACTCATTTAAACACGATTCTGACACTGAATCAATTGACTACTTTAAGCTGCATGAAGACAATAAACTATCTTGTCTTGTAAATCAATGATCAATTACATTTCGTGATACTTTAAATAAAAGAATAAATGTTGAAACATTGAATAGAAATTGCTGAATTTGCTCTTTTCTTGAGAGAGATTAGTATATTCTCTTCAAAAGTTTGTTTCTTTGTTGAGATTATTGTAAAGCTGAGCAAATTCATTTAACAGATCATTGACTGTAACATAAAGATTCAATGAATCTTGTTGACATCAAGCTAAAGTAGCTTTGACTGCGTCTTCTTTGATTCTGAAGTGAACGTAGATCAGAATAACTTTATTGATATTGAAATGATTGACGTTGATTTCTAGCTTATCATGAATCTTTTCTTGTCAATCATTTCAAATAAATTCTTTTTCATCAGTAAACAGAAATAAATTTGAAAGCTTTTGAAATCACTTGAAGAAATTGAACAAAGTAAAAGAGAAAGAAGTGACTTCTTTAAATGATTGCAGTTGATGTTGCAATTCAGTCACTTGATTTTAAAACATCTGATTTAATTGATTCAAGCATTCTTTGACTTTATTCATTTTCTCGAAACAAGTCTTTCATATTTGTTCACTTAATATCTTGTCAAATAATTCACAAGCTTTCACGTCTAAATCTTGTTGAGTTTGAAGACTGTTCAAATCTTCTAGAAAAACTTCTGAATCTTGTTTGACTCAGTGTTGTAGCTGCTTTACATTTTTTATATCTCATGAAGTAGAAGCTTCATGAGATTCATTGAAAGTTTTAGAATGAGACAAAGAGTATCAATGTTTTCATACGACATTGATTCTAAGATATTTCAATATGCAAAATGATAGCTCAGAATAAATGACTGAATCTGTAATGTTAGAAGAAATAAAGCTTTAATTATTCTTGAAGAAATTGTTCACAGATGATCGAGTCATAACAAAGAAGTGATGATCGAGCGAAGAACAATGTTCAATAGTATGTAGTGAAATTATTTGTTAAAGTGTTTAGTCTTCAGAAAAGAATGTTGCTGATTTGAGAGAATTTTTTGTGATTCTCAAACAATCAATGAAGATTCTTTATCATTGATTCTATTAATTGATTTGAACTGATGCTACTGACTGAGCGATCAATTCTCTAGCAATCACATAATCATATGTTTTCATTGATTCTATTGATTTCTTGATGTTATTCTGTCTTTCAATGTCGTTGATCATCAGATACACAAATTTCTTTATATTCATCTTGTTATCAGTCAAGTGAACTTGAATAAATAATGAGATCAGTATCATGTGATTAACAAACTCTTAAAGTAATGTTGAAATTATGTTTAGAAACTAATCAGAGTGCATGCGTAACTAAAATGTTTAATTTATAAAGATAGTTATAACTAAGACTTTAAGAATATAAAAGAAAGAAGATATGAAAAGTAAGAAGAACATGCTTTATATAATAGTTACTTAGATCGACGTTAGTCTCAAAGAGAACGTGTTGAAACACAAGAAAAATGTTGATTTAAAAGATGTTTGCAACACAAAGAAATGTGTTTATCATAGACATCTGTTAATTACTCATAACATAAAGAAGTGTGTTTATTATAAAAGACAATAGAAGCTGATTTAGAAGATGCTAGAAAAGAAAAAAGATGCTGAGTCATATCTGAGTCAAATCTGAGTCAAATTCAAATCAGATTTCGACTAAATCTTGACTAGTTTTAATCATTACACAGAAAACTCGCTAGCGTTCACTGTGAATTGATTAAAGCTTCAGCCTTGTTCAGTCTTGATATACTTATAACACTTTATTTCTTTTGAAGTAATAATAAACTACATAAGATGTGAGTTTTCTGATCATTTGTTTTCTTTCATTTCTTAGTGCTAAATATATCTGTTTCTGATGTGCAGAAGTTTCTTCTATTTTCATTCGCTGAACTTCTTTTGATTTAATGATCAATTAAACTATTAATTTAATATCAAAGTGAAGTTTCTGAAACTTGTATCTCAGCATTAGCTTTGAAAAAAAGTATTCATGAATTCTGATTGATTTAATATTCATGAAAAAGATTTCATCTTTTACATTTGCATTTCAAATGAAGATGTTTTTCTTTTTCATACTTTTAATATGTAGATATTTTATCATTTCTTGAATCACTCGTTTCAGCAATTTAATGAATGAAGATGAAATTATGAGTTTTATATAATGTGTTGAGAAGTGCAATGTCAAACTTGTTTCTAGCAGTTTATTGTGATAGTTCTGAATTCAGTCTGAATTCAGTCAGACTTGTTTCTAGCAGCTTTCTTTAAACTAACGTCAAAGATAAAGTTGTACATTGTGACTTTGTCATGCGTGACAGTATATAAATAAAGCAGTCTGTGACTTCTCTCTACAATCTAGATAGATTTCATCAGATGTGATACTGTTCACTTTATTCTTTTAATAAATTATGAATTTGATTAGCAAGAAGCTTTCAACGTAATTAAATTGAAACACTTTAAGCATTTGATGCTCAACAACTTGATATGAAATCTATTCAAATGAGCAATCAGCGATCACTTACTACATGTCTCACAAGAAGACAAATAAGTACATTGACTTAAAGAAGTTCAATGAAATTCAACAACTTACTACGTATCTCATGAAAAGATAAATAAGCACTCACATCAAGTCAACAGTTTACTACGAGTTTTCAAGAGAGCAAACAAATAGACACACTTGATTGCATTGAAGAACGCATAAACTTTTATCATCATTGACAAGATTAAATTCTTTTCACTTCACTCATTAATTTATCTAATATCTTTATTTTTTTTTTCGATTCTAACAATAAGCTGAGTCTACATTGCACATCATAAACTTCAATGACTTCTTCGTCAAACGACGATCTGTTTTCATTCTCACTTGCAAGAACTGCAATCAATGATTTTCTCTTATGAAGAAATGATTCATTAAGAAAGACTTGTGATTCATTATTGAAAACAAGTTTGACTTGAACACATTCAACAGCATCATCAGCATCATCAGTGAAATTCAATCTTTCAACTTTGAAAGTCAAAAGATCGATGTAAAAGCTTATTACTGACTGATCATCTGCATCATCATTGATGATCAAGAACACATTGCAGACAAGACATCAGTAAAAGAGATTTGAGATGCTTTAAGCTATAAATACAAAGAGAAGCTACAAATTACTGAGAGACAATATCTGATGAACTTCATTGATTATAAAATGTTGATGAATATCTTCATTGAAAAGACATGAACACATCTCGTCAAGTTGACTTGAAAGATCATTACAACACAGAAAGACATAAACAATTTATTCAAGTTAAAATGTTGCTTTCAAGTCTTACTTCAATCGTTGTCAAATGAATACACAGTCATTCAAGATGTCATTGATGCGCAGAATAAATCAGACGTCAAGAAGAAATTTCAAAAGCTACAAGAGAAGAAAGCATAATTGAAGATAACAGAGATTGCGCTATAAGTCAAGCAAAGAAATGAACGCAAGTGCATTGATCATGAGCAGAACAAACGCAAAATTAGTTATCATTGCAAAAGTCTTTCAGACTTCGACAGTGATCAATTGCATCATCATCAGTTGCAATAATTTTTAAAATGTTTTCTCTGTGAAGATGAACATCATTTAGTCGATTGTTTTCATCTGTCTGCAGCTTAAAAGCTTGTGAAGAAATGCAAAGACAAAGACAAAACAAAGCACAAAAGCATTGATGATTTTCAAATTCTCATTGAGCTTCTGAAGAGCAAGCACAAGAAACACAGAGTCTATAATGTGAAAAGTGACGACTTTGAAATCTTTGATAACAATGAAGAAAATGAAAATGAAAAGAGTGAGAATATTGCAGCTTTATCAAAAAACATTGTCAGTAAGATTTTTGAATTCAACTAAGTTGCAGATTCTGATGTCTTCTTACACATGACTGATTAACTTCAACTTTTTAGTGATTCTTTAGTTTACATTAAAAGATGTATCATCAAAGTTGAAGAGAGAAAATTGTATGTTAATTACTGTGACACAACAATTATGCAAAATCATCATGAAAACTCAGTTAAGCTGTTTTCTATTCTTCATGTTTCTAAACTTGAAGTGAATCTTCTTTTTGAAAGAAGAATGTGTAAGAAAGATCTGCAAGAAAGTTTTGACAATAAAGATTTATACATGCATGATAAGCAAGAAAAGTAAATGATTGAGATTTTAAAATGCAAAGACATTTACATAGTAGAGAGAATTGCAAACAATCTTGATGAATTTGCATTACTATCAGCTATGCAGCATGATGTCTCATCAGCATTTTCAGCAATGCACAGTTCAATGAATCTTGATGATTCAATGAATCTAGATCACTTTGCATCTTACATTAATGTAATTCATCATGAGAACAAGATCAAAGTTAATCACGATCAACTTAGTTTTGCAAATGATAAAAGCTTCAAGTTGTACAAGCTGTAACATCATTGTTTCACTCATTTTGAATCAGCAAAGCTTCGTCAACTTCATAAGATCATCACTTTGAAAAAATCTATTTTCATTAACGACAGTCATGAGAATGTATGTGAGATATGTGCACTCATCAAGTTCATTAACAAACGAGAACACAATGTCAATGATCGAAAGATAAATATTTTAACTTTCATTTTTATAAACATCTGTGAATCACTATCATCATTTCTCGATAACGAGTCGTACTTTCTAGAAATAATTGATAATCACTTCAGAAAGACTTGATGCATTTCTTTGAAGCAACAATTCAATGCATCAGATGCTTTGCAAAAATAAAAACTTAGCATAAAGCTTCACAATGATGTCAAACTTCTCTCAGTACGCAGTGATAACATCATGAAACTTAAAATCATCTTAAATGACTGATGCTCATCAGTTAACATTGTCTCTCAATATACTGTTTTACATATGTTGATTCAAAATGAAGTAGTTGAAAGAATCATACACATCACAGAAAACTCAATGCAAGTCATGATTAAGAATGTTGAACTTTTCATTGAGTTTTGAACAGAAGCTGCAAAGACAGATGTTTATTTGCAAAATTAAATCATTATAAAACTCTTGATCAACAAAGTTCTCATGATTTCAAAGAAGATATTCATCGAGATCAAGCTCTTAATTGATTATGTATGAGTATGAGAATGCAAACGTTACTCATATGTGAATCTTAAATCATTGTCAGTCAAAAACAGATGAGACAAATTCATGAATAAAGACAAATTTAATGTTTTCATAAAATATGTGAAAAATATCAACAAGTAATATCATTTCTGAGTCTCAGATCTTGATCGAGTCATCAAGAATCATGCTGTCAAGTTTGTTGAAGATGAAAAAAATGAAAACATGAATTTGCAACTTTGCAAGCAGATATTCAACATTCTTTCAGAGCAAAGATCTGTAAAAAAATCATCAAAGAATAATGTTTCAACTAACATTTTAAAATCTGATGCTTTCATGATTAATGTTTCATTTAAATCAACTGATGCATTAAAAATTATCATGATTAACTTGATTGACATTTCATTTGAATCAACTGATGCATTAAAGACTATTGCAATCAACTTGAATGTACTCAATTCTAAGATCACGTCACATACATCAAATGAGCATGAAGTTTACGTGAATGTTCAAATCACTCAAAAAGTCTTTGCATCAAGCATGTTTAAATCAGCAGCTTAAACATTTTTGCATGTAATTATCTCAAAGAGAAAAAGAGACAGCGAAGATCAACAACTGAAAGAATGTGCATTCAAGATCTTGCAAGCTATAATGATTTGATTCATCATAAAGAAAGTTAATGATGATGAGAGTGATTTTGATACAAGCATGTCATGAGTATTATTCAACGTCAATGAATTTGATTCTTCTAAAGTAATAAAAATTCTCACGTTGAATGTTTACAAAGACGCAGTGCAGAACTCAGTTTGAAAGAAACTTTAAAAAGAAGTGATTAATACAAAATTTATGATGCTAGTCATCAATGAAATCTGACAAGAAGAAGTGTCACTCAAAAAAATCAACATCATGACAAGCAAATGAGTTTTCAAGTTAAAGATGCATGTTAACAATTTTCTTGACAAACTGAAGATAAGATTGATAATCAAAGATTTCTTTCAAATTCATGAAGTTGACTATGAGAATACTTTCACGTCAATCATCAAGTTTGACATTCTGCAAGTCTTTTTAATCATTGTAACAATGAAGAATCTTGAACTTTATCAAATCAATGTAAATAATGCGTTTACTGAATCATTTTTCAAAGAAATCATTTACATGTTTTCTTTGTCAGAAGTGAAAGTCAGACTCAACTGTACTCTGAAAGTTCTTCAAAGTCTTTATAATTTTAAGCAAGCTGCATGAGATTAACATGATCGTTGTGTAACAGTGCTGTTTGAACTCAACTTCATTTAATGCATTGCAAATTTATGTCTTTTAATTCATGAATTAAAAGAAATCATGTTGCTATTATATGTTGACAACATAGTTATTGTTTTCAAATTATTGAGCAACATTAAATGATTTAAGCATGAGTTTCAATATGTTTTCAAAGTCAAGAATCTGAGAGAAATGAAGAAGATTCTTGACATTCAAATTACTTGCAACAGAAAGAGATGAATCTTACAAATGAATTAAACTCATTATCTTCATGATGTTCTTGAAAGACTCAACATGAGACAAGACAAGCACAAGATAACAGATCTTTCAATAAATGAATATAATGTTCTTTGTTCAGCTGAACTCAAAAATATGAGAATCAATCAGCATGAATATCAACAAGTCATTGAAAGTCTCATGTATGTTGCAATTTACATTCATTTCAACATTGCTTTTACTCTCAATTGACTAAGTCAATATTTCAGCAATTCTGCAGAACATTATGAACATGTTTTGAAGAAGTTGATATGATACGTTCGTTTCATCATTAATTTAGACATCACGTACGAAGTCAGTGAAAGCATGAAGTTAGTAGAATACTTTAACTCAGACTACATCTTAAACAAACTAGATTGCAAGTTAATTCTCATTTATATTTACATGCTTGATGAAGAATCAGTCTTCTGAATGAGTTGAAAACAAAAGTTTGTTATCACATTGATCATCAAGACAGAGTACATGACTTTATCAATTTACATCAAGAAAAATCTATGAATTAATCAAGTGCTCAAGAACATGAATCTGACAAAGTATCTGAGCATCAATTACAGTCACGTTGATATTCTTAAGAAGATTACTCATCAATCTGTCTCACTCACACAGCTCAAGAAAGATAATCAAGCATCTTTTATGCTGATTAAGAATGCTCATATTCATGAAAGATTAAAGCACATTGATATCACTTATCATCACATTTGAAATCTGCATAAGAAGAATCAAATTTCAGTGAACTTCATCTTTAATCAAGATATGATAGCAGATGAATTGATCAAGTCACTATCTCAACAAAACTTCAAAAGATTCATTGAACAACTGAGATTGAAAAGCAGTAAAAGCTGAGAAACTTGCAAGCATCAAGTGAAAGTGTTGAGAAGTGCAATGTCAAACTTGTTTCTAGCAACTTATTATGATAGCTCTGAATTCAATCTGAATTCAGTCAGACTTGTTTCTAGCAGCTTTTTCTAAACTAGCGTCAGAAATAAAGTTGCATGTTGCAACTTTGTCATGCGTGACAGTATATAAATAAAGCAGTCTGTGACTTTTCTTTACAATCTAGATAGATTTTATCAGATGTGATACTGTTCACTCTACTCTTTCAATATAGTGCATTACTTTATGCTTTCTAAAAAGTTCTCTTACATCTTTGTTCATGAAATATGAGTTGTTATCTGAATATACAGTGATGAGCATTTCAAATATGAAAGCTATGTGATTCTGAAACATATTGTTAAAAGTCAGCATAAAGTGAGTCATATAAATGTCATTTAACTAATAAATAAATGAAAGAAAAGTATCTACAGAATAAAACTTGCAACTTATATGTATATTTCTGATCTCTGTGCTAAACTTGAAAGAATTGACATCTTACACAGATGATGCAGAAACTCGATGACATCACTTTTAACTTGAATGCTCACTAGACTCAATTAGAGATAATCAAGATCAAGAATAGAATTGAGAATAGAATCAAGAATAGATCGAGAATAGACTTAAGATCGAGAATAGATTAAGAATAAAGTTGAGAATAGATTGAGAATAGACTTGAGTTTGTAACATTATCTTTCTTCTTCAACAATTCATGTTCACATGAATGTATTTTCTTAGTGAGCTTTTGTTGAATATTTGATATGAAAGTCGTCGATCATTTCTTAAGCATTCATAAATTCGTCATCATCAACGTTGTATCAGTTGAGATTGTTGTCATAGCTCTTTCATTTAACTGAATATTGAAGTCATTTTCAATATTATTGAAAGTTCAATATATCATTGATCTTTCATTCATTCTCATCGTTTATCACTAATGATCTTGAGAATTCATTCTTCTAATCAGACAAAGAATCATCAACGACAGAACGAAGAAGCTCTGAATGAAATACATCATGTATACGCATAGTGTCTGATAGTTTCAATTTATAGAAAAAGTCAACAGAGTCTGTGATCTTGAATGAATCAAGCATCTTGTCATCTAGCTTTTTAAAGAGTCTCGCTGTAACGATGTTTCTTTCGTTCAAAAACATCTTTGATTCAATCTTGTAGTTGATTTTCTTTCTATGCTTGTTAGCTTGATTCATCATTTGTTCTTGTGTTTTGATCAGAGCTTCACGAGCGAAGATCAATGTCTTGTTCATTTGTTCAGATATATTCTTGACTTGATCAATCTGCAAGCGTTCGCGAATGCTTTCATACTCGATGATGTCAGAATCGAAGCTCATATGAGAATGAAAGCTCTTGTTCATGAAGAAGAGAATTAAAAAGATAACTGAGAACAAGATATTATTGTTGACAAACTCAATCATGAATAGTTATTTGAATCAGTCATTCTGCATATATGAACAGAAGAATCAAAGATATCACTTGATGTTCTGATTGACTTGTTCGCTTTGATTATCAATTTAAGAATGATAAATGATGAACAATCAAAGAAAAATGCTCAGTTGTTTGCAAAGAAACTTTCAAAGAATGAAAGTGAACTGAGTATCTCAATTGAATACAATGAAGCTTGATAGATTATGAGTTCAATATACTCACTGAATTAACATTTCAGCTGTTCTTTCAACTGTGATATCTTCATCATTGATGATGCAAGAAATATAATGTCTTTTCTTTAACAATCTGCAGATAACAGTAAGAATAGCGTTGTAGTTGTACGAATCAAATAAATTGATAATGAAGTTCATGACTATGTCTTGTCATTGCTGTTCAAGTATGAATAAAGAATGTAGTAGTTCATTTGATTTATCTCTAGACATCTTTGAGCGTTAACAGATATAACAGTTTCGAATATAATGATTTACTGTCTTTCATATGAAAGATCAATAGTAGTTTCGTTTTATGATCTTTACAGTTTTAAGAATGTCAGAATGATTTACTGAGAATTGATCATGCATTTCACGAATTCGATTCATTTGTAGAAGCTCGTTGAACGAAACTCATAGCTGACTATCATAGTACAAGATTTCATTCTGAATTCGACAATTCTTTAATTTGATATCTTCATATTGTGTCTCATCTCTTGCTGTTACTTCGCGAAGTAGCGTACAATTCTCGTCAATCTCATTAATCTTAAGAATCTGTTTATAGATTAATTCACTGATGTTCTTCTCTAGATCAGCAATTTTCATTCAATTTGAAGTCAGAATAGTGATTCATTGATAGCGAATACACTTATCTTCTGAGTCTCTGAGCACAACGTCAACTTAATGAGTTAATGCATTGATCTTGATGTTTTATTTGTCAGATCAATACATTATTCTGAAGTTGAAGTCAATAAACTTCTGAACTCAATGCATCTGACATCTGCTCAGCTCTTTATCTTTCATCAACGAGATAAGCGCTTGATGATTGATGAACATCTTGATAGAAATGTCAATTAACTTCAGTTTGAGTCATTAATGTTCAAATGCTCAAATGATGATCAGAAGTTTTTTATCATATATCTTGTAGTTGCATTCAGCAAAAAACATGTTCTTGTTATAGAAAACAATTGAATGTAGTACTTCTTCATCATCATATTGAGAGAGAACTTCATCATTGATGTAGTTGAATGAGTTAATTTCAAGAACAGTTTCATGAGTTTAATCAAAGTGACGTAGTATAGAAATCTTGATCATACATTTCTTCATATGATTGAAGATGATCTGACAAACTTCATTTCATTCAAATATGATCTTCTTTTGAATGAGTTGAATCATTGAATGAACAATCTTCGAAAAGTTCTTGATGAAGCATTGATAAAAATTGCAGAAGTCAATGAAAAACTGCATCTGAATGAGATTATTGAATGTAAATTAATCAATGACTGCTTGCATCTTTCGCAAGTTCATCTTCAGTTCTTCGATTGATATCAAAAGTTCTAGAAAGATAGTTTTCTAAACATGAAACTTGCACTTGTTGATTTTTATCTGTAGATCAGCTTCTTGTAGTCTATTCAAGATTAATCATACATGTCACTTATATTTCTTCAAGATCTTGCTGTAAATGATAATGTCATTTAGATAAATCTGACAAAACTGATGTAGATACTTGAACAACACGTCATTCATATAGTGTTGATAGAATGCAGATTTGTTGATTAATTTAAAGAGCATTACATGATATTTGTATGAGTCAAAGAAGATAATAAAGATAGTCAAATCTTTGCTATCTGAGTGTATGCATAATTTGTTGAACGTGACAATGATGTTCAATTGAGTCAGATACTTGCTTTCTTGTATATGAGCGAGAATCTCGTCTATCAATGACAAAGAGTAGTGATTTTGTTTGATCAAAGCATTGAACTTTCTGTAATCAACGCAGAAACGTAAACTATCATCTTTCTTTTCAATAAACAAGATGAGCGAGACGTATGATGCAAAGCTGAAGAAAATAAATTCTTTGTTTAGATGATTAATCAAATACTTCTTTATCTTCTGAAGCTTATGATTAAACATCTGATATAGTTTGCTTTAAGAAGACATTTCTTCATCGATCAACTCAATTTTGTGATTGTAAAAATGATGCAATGATAGCTGATCAATCATTGCTCGATCAAAGACATCTAGATAGTTGTGATATTCAAAGAGAAGCTTAACTTTGACTTGCTCAAGAGCTTCAGCATGAAAAAGCTCATGCAGATTCACTTTTTCAGACTTGTTTTCAGCTGTAGTTATGAGTCAATCAATTTTCAAGATGATAACAGCAAAGATCTTGATGTCTGAACGTTTGACTAACATTTTATATGTCGCTGTCTTTATCATTACTATGTTCATTGAATCTGAAGTCAGTTTAGAATTGACGCTAGTCAAAGTCGCGTCACGCTGTTTTAACTGTTCAATGAACTTCTTGTTTTGACTGAATTAAGATGTAACGAAAGTGAAAGATCTCTTCAGTATATGAGTAGAAGTCAAGCTCTTTCGTTTCATGATTAATTTATTGCTTAAGAGTAAAGCAATTGATTTCTGACTAGTAGAATTGAAATTCGAAAATCGAAGAGAATCAATTTGCATATCAATTACTAGATTGATTTTGTTCATTCATGTTTTTTTAAGAATCATTTGATGTTGATTTAATTGAGTGATCAACATAAAAGCTGTGTCAATCGTATGATCTTAAACAGTCAGATTTGAATAAATGACATGAGTAATGAGTTTCTTAGCATAATGATCATCGAATTCTTGAATTGACTTCACTTTGATCAAAGTCAAAAACTTGATTTGCAACTGATCACAAACAATCTGCGCGATCACTTCATTAATAAACAAATAGTCAGCAGCTTTGATGTCAATCAATGACTTCAATGAATAACTAATTTCATTGCTAGAAAGTACACATTCAATAGTCAAAGATTCAGAAGTAAAAGAATCATTTGACATGCTTATTGTTGAAGAAATTAACACATTTTTCATCGCGTCTTTAATGAAAGTCTCTAGTTTTTTGCCTCGCTATTCTTGAAAGACATTTTCTCATTTTCTTTATTCTTCGAAATGATGATTTCATATAAACGAGAAGTGAATGCATGAGATGCAGAAGTGTTGATCTTGTTCAGCTAAGAGCAATTCTTGAATAAATGATCAAGAATCTTGCAGATGTAGCAGATAATTGATGATCTTGTTAACTCAGAAGTAGAAGAGATAGTTGACTTAACATAATTGATTATCAAAGTTGTCACTGACAAAGAAGTAACGCGTTTATCAGATACAACAGTAGCTTTGATGATAACAATGCAATGTTCATTGCAAAGCTGATAATTGACTCATTGTTTACTATTCACATTCTGAAGAAAGATTCTTAAGCGAGTGAGCGAAGTAAAGTTCTTTGAACAGACTGATAAAGCGTTCTGCAAGCGATTATTGATTTTATTCTGAAGATCATTCATTAGAATGCAATCATCATATTCGAGATAGTTGAATAGCTTCATAAAGTTGAAGTAGAAGACATTGAAAGACTTGTCTGCTTGTCTCAGAGCGTTGTACTCATGATGACATTTTCGATTCTTATTTAGTTTATTGTATATTTCTTTCAGATGCTCAAATAGCTCGTTAATCAAGATGTATGAATGCAAAGCATTATGTCAATGTCAAGTGAAGATGTGCTCAGCAGCATCATCTTCTAGTCTAGATATCACATAAACAATACAGATATTCTCATTATCGAAGTGATTGATATTTATCTGAAGCTTGTTGTTTATCTTGACTCTTCAGCTGTCTCATGTTGATTCATCTTCATCAGTGAATATAGATGAATTTGAAAACTTGAAGAACTTGTGATGATCATTGTCAAATAGAATGAATGACTTTCGTCAAGTACAATTCTCGATAGAAGCTTGAGACTTCATAGACTGTTGAGATTGAGACTGATTTGTTGAATGCTGTCTCTTTTTAAAACTCAATACTTTCTCTCATAGTTCAATGATAGTCTTTTCTTAAGTGTTTATTGTCGTTTGATTGATCTCTAGCTCATTAAGTTTCTTAATGTGATTAACTTGTAGATTGATTCATTGCTTGTTGAGTTTCAAAGTCATGTCTCATTGATCTCTTAGCTTGATTAGCATCTTGATGATCTCGTCTGATTGATCAATAGCTCATTGACGAAGTTGTTGACTCATGTTGATATCTCATGAGATAGCAACATTCTGAGATCTCGCTGAAGCATCAAAAGAAATAAGAAAAACTCATTTACTAGCAATGCTTTTCAGCAAATGAGCTGTTTGTGATTCAACTGATTCAGAGTCATGTGTCATTGTAAAAGAGATAAAGATAAATAAATAGATTTAATTGTGATAAGATTAAGTGATTGATTTGATAAATTTGAGTAAATTTGAATGTATGTTTTAATAAAAGTAATTTGAAGAATTTCTTGCGAATTTTCTGAATAGAAGTAGGTTATTTCGTATCATCTACACGTCGATAACAGAGTTGATTAGCATTTATCTACTGTTAGAAGTCAGCATAAAGCGAGTTATATGAATGTCATTTAACTAATAAATAAATGCTAAGAAAGAAAAGTATCTACAGAATAAAACTTGCAGCTTATATGTGTATTTCTGATCTTTGCGCTAGACTCGAAAGAGTTGACATCTTACACAAATGATGCAGAGACTCGATGACATCACTTCTAGCTTGAATGCTCACTAGACTCAATTAGAAACAATCGAGATCGAGAATAGAATCGAGAATAAAGTCAAGAATAAATCGAGAATAAATTGAGAATAAAGTTGAGAATAGATCAAGAATAAACTCGAGATTGTAACACATATTTACTACTTTCGTAGCAGTATGAAACTGATAAATCTTTGCTCAAACAAATCTCGAGAAATAATTCACTATCAGAAGAACATAAATGACTTCAATTTCTAAGTCAGCGAGAATAACAGGTTTCAATCAGTTTATTCTCATCATTGTCATGAATTTAAAGATCTGAATTGACTGAACATCAACTTTGATAAATCTGTAAGTTTTCATTTGACATGCATGACAGAATTAATATCAGTTGTATATGTTTCTCACTCAATTTGATCAGTAAGCTCTGTCAATCAGAAAATCAAGAGTCAATGCTGCTGCATAGTATTTGTGATTCTCATGAGTCGCTTTTAGAAATCTGAGAACTTCGAACTCTATAATGCATAAACTAAAAGATTCATTGTTTTTCTCGTACTTCAAAGCTGATATTTCTGAAGTTGAGATCAAAATAAATCTTTTGCTTTTTTGAATAATTTGTCAACGTTGATTTCAATTTAACTTTTTTAGAGCGAAGATATCTTTTTGTAAAAACTCAACTAATCTTTCATACATAAGCAATGTTTAATATTTGTTGATTTTAAAGACTTCTGTAAAGATCAGTATCTTTATGAGTAAAATATATGATTTATGTCGCTGATCTGATTTCTGAACAAACATCATCATCATTAATCTTTTCTCATCATGAGTTCTGATAATAAACGTTAATCTAGTAAACATTTTACTGAGTTCATCTGCAATTTCAATATGCTGATCTCTTAATGATCTGTATGCTAGCTTCAGATCATATTCTTCTAGTTTATTCATTCAGCTGATGATTCTAGTCTGATCAGTGTTTTCGATGAAGAAGATAAACTTTAGCATATCATGATTTGAATAAATCATTACTGAGTGATTGTTTTCAATTATCAATCATTTCATCTCTGTCAGACACTTTACTACTGTCAAATATTTGCGTTTTGAATTGAAATATTTGATCTTTGCATTCTCAAGTTTAAATGATAGAAACATGATGATTCTTTCATTTGATAGAAGCTTGAGAATTACTTTCGTTTCTGTGAGTATCTTTTTCAATTGAAAAAGAACTTCTCTCACATTTCTTTTACTAACGTTGATGACTAAATGATACTGTACAGCTAAATTCACTTCAATCATTACGTTATTTGTGATGAATTTCTTAATGTGATTAAATGATTTTTGTTAACTAAAGTTTCAGTTAAACAAGTTCTTCTTCACTCATTTTCTTTGAATAGTGAGCTTCTTTGAACGAGTAGTTGATCTCTTTTTGATGAGATTCTTGTCACACTTCTTTATCTCATTGTCATGAGATTTCTTTGATTTAAATTCGACTGAAATCTCTATCAGATAAACTTCTTTCAGCTTGAGAACATATTTTGCTCGCTCTGAAATAAAGATTCTTAGAAACAAGATGAGTCATAAAAACGCATCTAGTTTCACTCAATTAATGAGATTAAATCAGTTAATAATTTTCTCTCTGTATTTCAGTGAAAGTCTCAATTCTTCTGATGTTTCTTGAAATTCTAGAAGATTTAAATTATCACTTATTATCACTGTTTTATGTTCAAATAAATACATTAATTTGAAAATAATTTGAGAAAAGTATTGTTGATGTAGAAACTCAAACATTGAATCAAAGATTCTGACAGAAACAATGTGATCATTCATGTAAATCAAAAAAGTCGTATTCTTTCTGATGTTTAAAATAATGAGCATTTTTCTCACTTTCACTTTATTAGTTGATAGAAAATCAAAGATCAGATTCAAGAATTGAAAGTAAATATGAGTCATTATTGAAAGAGTAAAGTGAACAGTATCACATATGATGAAATTTATATAAATTGTAAAGAGAAGTTACAGACTGTTCTATTTATATACTGTCACACATGACAAAGTTGCAATGCATGACTTTATCTCTGACGTTAGTTCAAAGAAAGCTGCTAGAAACAAGTCTGACTGAATTCAGACTGAATTCAAAGTTATTGCAATAAGTTGCTAGAAACAAGTCTGTCATTGCACTTCTCAATACTTTCACTTGATGCTTGCAAGTTTCTCAACTTTCATTGCTTTTCAATCTCAGTTGTTTAATGAATCTTTTGAAGTTCTGTTGAAATAGTGACTTGATCAATTCATTTATTATCATATTTTGATTAAAGATAAAGTTCACTGAAATTTAATTCTTCTTGTGCAGATTTTAAATGTGATGATAAGTAACATCAATGTGCTTTAATCTTTCGTGAATATGAGCATTCTTAATCAGCATAAAAGATGCTTGATTATCTTTCTTGAGCTGTGTGAATGAGACAGATTGATGAGTAATCTTCTCAAGAATATCAATGTGACTGTGATTAATACTCAGATACTTTGTCAGATTCATGTTCTTAAGCACTTGATTGATTCATAAATTTTTCTTGATGCAGATTGATAAAATTATGTACTTTGTTTCAATGATCAATGTGACAACAAACTTTTGCTTTCAACTCATTCAGAAGACTGATTCTTCATTAAGCATGTAGATGTAAATGAGAATCAACTTGTAATTTAGTTTGTCTAAGATGTAGTTTGAGTTAAAGTATTCTACTAACTTCATGCTTTCACTGACTTCGTACGTGATGTTTAAATCAATAATGAAACGAATGTATTGCATCAACTTCTTCAAAGTGTGTTCATGATGTTCTGCAAAATTGCTGAAATATTGACTTAGTCAATTGAAAGCAAAAGTGATGTTGAAATGAGTGTGAATTGCAGCATACATGAAACTTTCAATGACTTGTTGATACTCATGCTGATTGATTCTCACGTTTTTGAGTTCAGCTGAATGAAAAACATCATATTCATTCATTGAAAAATCTGTTATCTTATGCTTGTCTTGTCTCATGTTGAGTCTTTTAAGAACATCATGAAGATAATGAGTTTAATTTATTTGTAAGATTCATGTCTTTCTGTTGCAAGTAATTTGAATGTCAAGAATCTTCTTCATTTTTCTCAAATTCTTGACTTTGAAAATACATTAAAACTCATGCTTAAATCATTTAATGTTGCTCAATGATTTGAAGACAATGACTATGTCATCAATGTATAGTAGCAACATGATTTCTTTTGACTCATGAATCAAAAGACATGAGTTTGCAATGCATTGAGCGAAGTCAAGTTCAGATAACGTTGTTACATAGTGATCATGTCAGTTTCATGCAGCTTGCTTGAGATTGTAAAAACTTCAAAGAACTCTCAGAGCATAGTTGAATCTGACTTTCACTTTTGATGAAAAGAACATGTAAATGATTTTTTTGAGAAATGATTCAGTAAACGCATTGTTTACATTGACTTAATGAAGTTCAAGATTCTTGATTGTTGCAATGATTAAAAAGACTCACAAAGTATCAAACTTAATGATTAATGCAAAAGTATTTTCATAGTCAACTTCATGAATTTAAGAGAAATCTCTGACTATTAGTCTTGTCTTCAATTTGTCAAGAAAATCATTGACATGCATTTTTAACTTGAAGATTCATTTACTTGTTATGATGTTGATCTTTTTGAGCAACACTTCTTCTTGTCAAATTTTATTAATGACTAACATCACAAGTTCTGCATTAATTGCTTTTTTTAAAGTTTCTTTCAAACTGAATTCTGCATTGTGTTTTTATAAATGTTTAACATGAGAATTTTTATTGTTTTAAAAGAATCAGATTCATCAATGTTGAATAATGCTCATGACATGCTTGTATCAAAATCACTCTCATCATCATCAACTTTCTCTATGATGAATTAAATCATCATAGCTCACAAAATCTTGAATGCACATTCTTTCAATTGTTGATTTTCGCTGTCTCTTTTTCTCTTTGAAATGATTACATGTAGAAATGTTTAAGCTGCTGACTTAAATATGCTTAATGCAAAGACTTTTTAAGTGATTTGAACATTTACATGAGTTTCATGCTCATTTGATGTATGTGACGTGATCTTAAAATTGAGTGCATTCAAGTTGATCATGATAATTTTCAGTGCATCAATTGATTCAGATAAAACATTAATCATGAAAGCATCAGATTTTGAAATGTTAGTTGAAATGTTATTCTTTAATGATCTTTTTACAAATCTTCGCTCTGAAAAAACATTAAATGTCTGCTTGCAAAGTTGCAAGTTCATGTTTTTACTTTTTTCATCTTTAGCAAACTTGACAATGTGACTTTTAATGACTTGATCGAGATCTGAGACTCAGAGATGATATTGCTTGTTGATATTTTTTACATATTTCATGAAAATGTCAAGTCTGTCTCTGTTCATGAATTTATCTCGTTTATCTTCAATTGACAATGACTTAAAATCAATGTATGAGTAACATTTGCATTCTCATACTCATACATGATCAATTGAAAGCTTGATTTCAATGAATGTTTTTTTTGAAATCATGAAAACTTTGTTGATCAAGAGTTTTATGATGATTTAATTTTGCAGATAAACATCTGTCTTTGCAGCTTTTGTTCAAAACTCAATGAAAAGTTCAGCATTTTTAATCATGATTTGCATCAAGTTTTCTGTGATGTATATAATTCTTTTGACTACTTCATTTTGAATCAACATGTGTGAAACAATGTATTAAAAAGCAATGTCAACTGATAAACATCAGTCATTCAAGATGACTTTAAGTTTCATGATGTTGTCACTGTGTATTGAAAGAAGTTTAACATTGTTGTGAAGCTTTATGCTGAATTTTCATTTTTGCAAAGCATCTGATGCATTGAATCATTGCTTCAAAGAAATGCATCAAGTCTTTCTGAAGTGATTATTAACTATTTTTAGAAAGTATGACTCACTATTAAGAAATGATGATAGTGATTCACAAATGTTTATAAAAATGAAAGTCAAGATATTTGTTTTTTGATTGCTGACATTATGTTCTCGTTTGTTAATGAACTTGATGAGCATACATATTTCATACACATTCTCATGATTGTCATTAATAAAAATAGATTTTTTCAAAGTGATGATTTTATGAAGTTGACGAAGCTTTGCTGATTCAAGATGAGTGAAACAACAATGTCACAGTTTATACAACTTGAAGTTTTTGTCATTTGCAAAACTAAGTTGATCATGATCAACTTCAATCTCGTTCTCATGATGAATTACATCAATATAAGATGTGAAGTGATTTAAATTCATTGAATCATCAAGATTCATTGAACTGTGCATCATTAAAAATATTGATGAGATGTCATGTTGCATAACTGATAGTAATACAAATTCATCAAGATTGTTTGCAATTCTTTCTACTATGTAAACATCTTTGCATTTTAAAGTTTCAATCATTTGCTTTTTTTACTTATCATGCATGTATAGATTTTTATCATCAAAACTCTCTTGCAGACTTTTTTTACACATTCTTCTTTCAGAAAGAAGATTCATTTCAAGCTTAAAAATATGAAGAACAGAAAACAACTTAACTGAGTTTTTATGATGATCTTGCATGACTGTTGTGTCACAATAATTGATATATAATTTTTCTTCTTCAACTTTAATGATGCATCTTTTAATGTAAACTAAAGAATTATTAAAAAGTTGAAGTTAATCAGTTCTATGTAAGAAGATATCAGAATCTGCAACTCAGTTGAATTCAAAAATCTTATTGATAATGTTTTTTAACAAAGCTGCAATATTCTCACTCTTCTCATTCTCATCTTTTTTATTGTTGTCAGAAATTTTAAAATCATCACTTTTCACATTGTAAACTTTGTGTTTCTTGTGCTTGCTCTTCAGAAACTCAATGAAAGTTTGAAGATCATCAATGTTTTTATGCTTTGTTTTGTCTTTATTTTTGCATGTTTTCACAAGCTTTTGAGCTGCAAACAGATGAAAGCAATCAACTAAATAATGTTCATCTTTACAAAGAAAACATTTTAAAGATTGTTGCAATTGATGATGATGCAATTGATTGCTGTCGAAGTCTGAAAGATTTTTGCAATGATGACTGATTTTGCGTTTGTTTTGCTTATGATCAATGCGCTCACGTTCGTTCTTTTGCTTAACTCATAACACAGTCTTTGTTATCTTCAATTGTGCTTTCTTCTCTTGTAACTTTTAAAGTCTCTTCTTGATGTTTGACTTATTTTGTGCATCAATGATATCTTGAATGACTGTGTATTTATTTGATAGCAATTGAAGTAAAACTTGAAAGTGATGTTTTAACTTGAATAAATCACTTATGTCTTTCTGTGTTATGATGATCTTTCAAGTCAATTTAACAAGATGTGTTTATGTCTTTTTAATAAAGATATTCATCGACATTCTGTAATCAATGAAATTCATCAGATATTGTCTCTCAATGATTTATAGCTTTTCTTTGTATTTATAACTTAAAGCATTTTAAACCTTTTTTGCTGATGTTTTATCTGCAATGTGTTCTTGATCATCAATGATGATGCAAATAATCAGTCAGTAATGAGCTTTTGCATTAATCTTTTGACTTTCAAAGTCAAGAGATTGAATTTCACTGATGATGCTGATGATGTTACTGAATATGTTCAAGTCAGACTTGTCTTTAATAATGAATCACAAGTCTTTCTTAATGAGTCATCTTTTCATAAGAGAAAATCATTAATTGCAGTTCTTGTGAGTGAGAATAAGAACAGATTATCGTTTAATGAAGAAGTCATTGAAGTTCATGATGTGCAATGTAAACTCAGCTTATTATTAGAATCAAAGAAAAAAAATTAAAATATTAAATAAATTGACGAGTGAAGTGAAAAGAATTTAATCTCGTCAGTGATGATGAAAGTTCAAGATCTGACTCAGATTTTGCTCAGATCTGACTCAGATTCAAAACTTGAATTAAAAGTTAATCAAAATTCAATCGAAGAGATGATTTCTATTCAGAATCAGATTATAGTTGAAAATTGAACGAATCAACAATGTATTAATATTCAAACAATCATAGAACAGAACAGAAGAACTTATCAAGATATGAGTCTAGATAATTGCAGAGTACTGAACGAAGTACTTTGAAAGAATGATAGACTGTAAATTTCTCAGTCAATGATCACTCAATTGATAAGAAAAGCACATGATCTTTCAATCAGTGATCATTCTGACATGAATTGAACGTTAAACTTGTTAAGACGATCATATTGCTGATTGAAGATGAGAATGACAATCAAACGTTACATTCAAAACTGTTATGTTTATCGTAGATTAAAAGCATCAAGAGATTGAATCAATGAACTATTAAAGTCATTGTTTATATCTGAACAACGATAACAAGACATATCATTGAATTTCATTATTAATTTATTGAAAAGTGATGAAAGCAACGCGATTCTGACAGTGATAGATTGATTGTTTAAAGAACGTCATTATATACTCTGTTAATCAGATGACAAAGAAACTTTCGCTAAATAAACAGTCAAGCTGCTGCTGATATAAGTCTTCAAAACTCATGAACTATCAAGATCAATAGTGTTTGATAGAAATTCACAATTCATATCAATTGTTTGAAAGTCTTTATGTCTGAGACTCAACATTAAGATGAAACTATTCATCAACTATCACTCACAAATTGATGATTAAATGAAAAGAGTGAATCAGAATGTAGAATGATATTTATGAAGCTACTGCTCATACATGCAAGATGATTGATTCATCTGACTATTTATGACTGAATTCATTGATAACAATGCTATTTTATTATCAATTAAACAATCAGCATTCTTTCTGAATAAAAGCTTTCATTCTCATATGAACTTCGATTCAAATTCAACTGAATATGAGATCATTCAAGCTAGAATTCAAGCGAGCAAAGCAAAGAATATATTCAAACACATGAAATGATCATTAACGTTGATCAAGCAGACATTAGCAAGAGTCAGAGTCACAATGAAGAAACAGATTAACAAGCATTGAAAGAAAATGATCTACAAGATAAATGACATGATGTTTCTGAATTTTAGAAACATTATGATCGCAAGATCATCAAAGAAGCTGAACGATAAAATGCTAGAATCTTTTAAGATTCTGACTGAGATCAAACATGCATATCAACTGAAACTGTCATTGACAATGAAGATTCATTCAAAGTTCATCTTGAATCTACTACAACTGAATTCAAAAGACTTTTTGAAAGAACAATGAAATGAATCATTTAATTCTATAGTGATAGATGATGAAGATGAATGAGAAGTGAAGAACATATTGAACTTCAAACACTACAGAAGACGACTGCAATATCATGTCAATTGAAAAGACTATGATGTTGATCTACATTGATACAATGTCAATGAAAATGAGTTTGAAGACTGCTTGAAGATCATAAATGACTTTCATTAGAAGTATTTGAACAAGTCAAGTTAGAAATTGACTCAACAAGAATTGATCAATTGAACTGCAGCAATGAGAACATTGCTAAATGAAGAGAGAAAGTAATGTTACGAGCATGCATTTCTGTTACTTCTAATTAGTCTGATTAATCTAACATAAACTAATATAAAGCTGTGAGTAGAACTGTTGTTGACACGCTAGTGATCTAGCATGTCTTCATGAGTAAAACTCATGTCGTGTTGCATCTTCTTTCTACTTCAGCTTTGAACTTCTAGTTAAAATACACTCATATGATTCGCTCTATGCAAACTCATAACAAGAATTCAAAGCTGTGCTTTTTTCTGTTTTTTTAACAGATGCTGACAAACTTCATCTGTCATTCAATCATCATCTTCATTCAATTTCATTACAGATAGATTCATAAATACAGACATCAATTGAGCTAATATTTTTCTTACTGTCATATTATTTCTTATAATGATGATTTTGCTCTGATCATACTTTTGATTGCAATGCATTCTTCTAAGTCAGAAAACTCTCAGTAGTAAATCATATACTTTTACATTTATCAGTTAAGCTTTAATGACAGTTTCAATTTCTTCTACATTGATTGAAATCAAAACATATTTTCATAATGTAATGATGAAATCATTGATTAAACTAATTTGAATATATTTGTTAATTCAAATTCTTGATTTCAATTTCATCTTATTGTAGATTTTTTGATTGAGTAGTTTCACTAGAGAATCTTCATTCAGCAGTGACTTTAATAAACATTAAGTTTCTATTCAAAAGTTGATCATTAATGATTTGCTTAAATCATCATTTTTATATGCTCTGATCATTACTTTTGACGATAGAATTGCAGCAGAAATCGACATACATCTGCAATTTGTAAAGAGTGACAGAGACAGATTTTAGTGCTTTTAGTGATCAATATTTCAAATATTCATTTAATCTCATGTCTCAGATTTACGTCACTTTTAGCTGATGCATATTCATAAAAGCGTCAATATTTTCAACATTTTTAGCATTTTTAGCATTCTCATGAGCGCAGTATGCATCTTTATCATTTAATTCAATAAACACGACTATTTTGACATTTGTAGCATTGATACGTAGTTGCAACATTAAATAATTAATGATTGATTTGACTATCTAAATAATAGCTATTTAATATATACGTCAAGAAAGTCAATGAGAAAGTTAATGAGAAAGTTAATGAGAAAGTTAATGAATAAACTAGAGAAATAAAGAGTTATGTAGAATGATTGATAGAGTCGTGTTTGAAGCTTGATAGAGAACAAATTTAATTCTTGATTGCGAAGCAATTCAAAGCTTAATGAAAAGTCATGTAGAGAGTCATGAAGAAAGTCATGTAGAAAGTCATGTAGAAAGTCATGTAGAAAGTCATGTAGTAAAAAGATCAGTAGATGACTTGATCGAAAGATCAGTAGAAAGCTTACTAGTAGAAAGATCAATAGAAAGATCGGTCGAAAGATCAGTAGAAAGCTCACTAGATGACTTGATCGAAAGATCAGTAAAAAGGTCAGCGAGAGTGCTTGATAGAGAAACATGAAGGGTGCTTGGTAAAGAGTCATGAAGAATGCTTGATAGAGAGTCATGTAGAGAGTCATGTAGAAAGCATTGTTTGATTCGTGTTATGCGCTCGATCGACGCGTATTTTAAAGTATGTAGAATGTTTGATAGAGTGTTTGATAGAAAGCTCAGTCGATAGCTCAATAGATAGCTCAGTAGAAAGGTCGATAGAAAGGTTGATAGAAAGATCGGTAGAAAGGTTGGTAGAAAGGTCGATAGAAAGGTTGGTAGAAAGATCGATTGAAAGATCAGTAGAAAGCTCACTAAATGACTCGATCGAAAGGTCAGTAGAAAGCTCACTAGTAGAAAGATCAATAGAAAGGTCGGTCGAAAGATCAGTAGAAAGATCAGTGAAAAGCTCAGTAGAAAGCATTGTTTGAAGCACTGTTTGACGTGTTTTGTGCGCTTGATTGACGCATTTGATAGAGCGTTTGATAGAGCATTTGATAGAAAGTTTGATAGAGAGTAGAGTGACGAGTAGGTGAGCGAGTAGGTAGGCGAGTAGAGTGAAGAGTAGGTGAGCGAGTAGGGTGAAGAGTAGGTGAGCGAGTAGGGTGACGAGTAGCTGAGCGAGTAGGATGAAGAGTAGGTGAGCGAGTAGAATGACGAGTAGGTGAGCGAGTAGCTAGGCGAGTAGGGTAAAGAGTAGGTGAGCGAGTAGGTAGACGAGTAGGGTGAAGAGTAGGTGAGCAAGTAGGGTGGCGAGTAGGTGGGCGAGTAGCTAGGCGAGTAGGGTGAAGAGTAGATGAGCGAGTAGATGAGCGAGTAGATAGACGAGTAGTAGGCTGAATGCGACGAAAGAAACGAAAGCGATGAAAGCGATGAAAGTGATGAAAGCGACGAAAGCGCGATTCAGTTCAATGACATATAAACAAACGCAGATTCAGTTCAACAACATATGAAATGATCGCAGATTTTATTCATAAAATCTGATTACATTCAGATAAGCTCAGTTAAAATCTCGACTTTATCTCGCTTTAAGCGACAAATGTTTCTTTAGCTAAATTCAATAATTCAGTTTACTTCTCAAACTGCAAATGTACTGACTTGCATGATTTTTACTTCTTGATCTTTGACGTTGATCTTTGATCTCTTGATTTTATATCTAGAGATAAATCTCTGCATGTTAAATGTCAGATCTTTGATGATGACATCAGATTAATTCAATAGTTTCTCAACAGTGAGTTTTAATGATAAATCAAGAATTTTACTGATATTAAATCTATCACGACTCTGAATCTCTTTAATTGAATTCGTAGATTCAAATTCTTTTGACGTCATCAGTTTCTGAATCTTTTCAATCTTGCTGATCTTGATTTGAGATAATCTCTTTCTAGTTTGATTTGCTTTGAAAGTAAATTCTTGAAGAATGAATTCATTGTTCTTCTTTACTTTCATATCTTTCAAAGTTTTCAGCTTCTGTTTCTCATCATCATTCTGATGAATTTCACTTTCTAGTGCAATGAGATCGAATCTGACTTTCTATTTGTTCGCAGCTGCGATTTTCTTGACTTCTGATTTTCTCATGACTGCGAGACTTTGCTTTATAGCTGATTTTTGAGATTGAGCTATCATCATTGCTGATAGCTCATACTCTTTGTTCACTAGAATCATTTTGCTGCTTACTATTGATTAATCAGATGTGACAGCATGAGTTAGAATCTCATTTCTCTGTTCTTTCTTTTTTCTATGAGCACTGACATAGTGTTCTTTCTGCTCGCAGACATAACACTTGACGTCGTTGATGCTTTTGTACTTTCGTTGATTCTGATTTCTGTCACTAAAACTAAAACTAGCTGTGATCGTGATCTTTAACTTTGCTATAGAGACGTCTGATGCTACTGTCGTGTTGAAAAATCTCATTTTCTGAAGAAGAGTTAAAAACGCAGCATTGATATTGATGAGAATCTGTCTGAACAGTTCATTTGTAGTGATGATTTCACTATTTCTTAAGCTGATCTGCATGAACTTCTTATAACTGAGATCAAATGAATTGATTTTTTCTACTTTACTGTAGACAGCTTTGATCAGCTTCTTGATCATGTCATAGAAGTAATTAGCATCTTTGTTGCATTCAAAAAACATCTTCTTCTTACTATCATCTTTCATTTCTTTGAGAACTGTCATTTCTACATCAATGTCATTGAATGATAGCTTGACAGCTAGATCGTTCGCTTTATCTAGATACTCAGAGATAGTTTTGAAATTCTTCTCAATCAGATTTGCTAGTTGTATTCTGAGCTTGAACTTCTTAATCTGAGCATCTTTGAGCGTGATCTTGTAATTTGCTGAGAACTTTTTGATGAGTTCATCTCAGTTATTCTTGATCTTCGAATTCAGTTCATGATATCAATCATATGCTTTGTGTTTCAGATTCTGACGAAATAGAATGCGAAATGTTTTGAATCTGTAGACTTCAATCGCAGCTTCAGATTCGTTGAATGAGAAGTTCTGAGCATAGATTTACTCAATATCTTTCAAGTATTCTGTTGAATCTTCTCTTTCATCTTTCAATTTTTTAAAAGATCTTATCTTTGTATCATTCATCTTGAAGATAGCTCTGAGAGTATATGATCTAGAATCTGATGAGACTGCTGATGAGAATTTTGAGAAGATAGAATGTTCTGTCGATAAGGTAGAATCTAGTGATAATGATGACGATGCTTTGATTCTGACTGATAGCTTAGCAGTTCATCTTACTGAACGAGTTCTGCTACTGACAGTGAATCGAGCATATGAGAGAATTGGTGACGGTGTGAATGTGAGATCGAATGTGGTTCTTGAGCTTTTCATCTACTACGTTCAGTTCTTCGAACGTAGTAACTTCTACACGTTCAGTTCTTTGAACGATATAGAGATGCGTCTGATGCGTCTGGTTCTTATAGAAAAGAAGTCATCGCGATCATGGTCGCCATCTGAAAACTACTGAACTGGCTGTTCAGATTTCTATTGGAAAAGGGGTGATTAATTCTAAACTGGCCGAACGGGTATTTATCCCCCCGCTCGGCTGACTAATTATTGTTGGGCCGATTGTTGGGCTATTTTGTTAGGCTATTCCTGCCTCCAACAACGTTCCTGACGACAACATTTCCCGCGCGCCTCGCCCAGTCGAGCGGCTAGCGCTCTTGATCAGCATCATATCTTTTAAAACAGCAGTAAACCTGTTGAAGGTCAAAGCTGCACTTACTGTACCAAACCAGATGTCCGCAGGAAACTCTGAGATAGCTACGGGTTGGTGTACGTAGAGACCGCCTGTGCCGAGGCCGAAACCACTAAACCCTATGCCCTGTGGTTACTTGTTAGTATGGATAAGTTGGGGCTACAATCATCAATAGGGTGTCGTACCTCTTCGAGCGTTTCTTTATATATCCTCATGGCGCCATACGGGCCCTGGATGTAGTACATCATAGACCAGGTAAT